>ERZ773209.275-NODE-275-length-37664-cov-8.746550_pt1 | contig 37664 bp, 29 predicted proteins | sample MGYA00511109_ERZ773209 | MGnify/ENA primary metagenome ERZ773209 (study PRJEB29015, sample SAMEA2737786) | human gut metagenome | biome: human gut; feature: human-associated habitat; material: faeces | place: China | collected 2012 ...
CCAGCCGCTCCATGGTCACGCTGGGCAGCGACACCGAAAAGCTGCGGGACTATCTGGAGATCATCCGCTTCCGTCAGAACGGCCAGTTCTCCTACCGTATAGAGATAGCCGGCGGTGTGGAGGACGTGCTGATCCCGAAGCTGTGGATCCAGCCTGTGGTGGAAAACAGCGTGAAGTACGGATTTCTGCGCAAACAGGCCCTTCATGTCGACCTGACGGCGCGGATGGAGGACGGCTTCCTGCTGATCGTGGTGACGGACAACGGCACCGGCTTCGAGCCTCAGCGGCTGGAGGAGGTGCGGCGCTCTCTGACCGCGCCGCAGAAGGACGTGCGCCAGAGCGGGCTGCAGAGCATCGCCCGGCGTCTGGCCCTGCTGTATGGCGAGGAGCGATAACACATGCGTTACGTTGATGAATATCGCGCGCCTGAGCAGGTGTTGCAGCTTATCGATCGCCTGAAAACCCGCGCGTCCCTGCTGGACTACACGAAAGAAAAACCGCTGCGGATCATGGAGGTGTGCGGCGGACACACGCACGCCATCTTCAAATTTGGCCTCGACCAGCTGCTGCCGGAGAACATCGAGTTTATCCACGGCCCCGGCTGCCCGGTGTGCGTGCTGCCGATGGGGCGCATCGACAGCTGTCTCGACATCGCCAGCCGCCCCGGTGTGATTTTTTTCACCTTTGGCGACGCCATGCGCGTACCGGGAAAAAATGGCTCGCTGCTCCAGGCGAAAGCGCGCGGGGCCGACATCCGGATCGTCTATTCGCCGATGGATGCCCTGACGCTGGCGGAGGACAACCCCGCGCGCAAGGTGGTGTTTTTTGGCCTGGGGTTTGAAACCACCATGCCCGCCACCGCCATTACCCTCCAGCAGGCGAAAGCCCGCAACGTCACTAACTTTTACTTTTTCTGCCAGCACATCACCCTGCTGCCGACCCTGCGCAGCCTGCTGGACCAGCCGGAGAACGGAATCGACGCCTTTCTCGCCCCGGGCCACGTCAGTATGGTGATCGGCACCGAGGCCTACGGCTTTATCGCCAGCGACTATCACCGTCCTTTAGTGGTCGCCGGTTTCGAACCGCTTGATCTACTGCAAGGCGCGGTGATGCTGGTTGAGCAGACAATAGCGCAGCGCAGCGATGTGGAAAATCAGTACCGTCGCGTGGTGCCGGATGAGGGCAACCCGCTGGCGCTGGCGGCGATGGCCGACGTCTTCCGCCTGGATGGCGACAGCGAATGGCGCGGCCTGGGGGTCATCAGCGACTCCGGCGTGCAGCTTACGCCAGCCTATCAGCGCTTCGATGCCGAGGCGCATTTTCGCCCGGCGCCGCAGCGCGTGTGCGACGACCCGCGCGCCCGCTGCGGCGAGGTGCTGACCGGCCGCTGTAAACCGCACCAGTGCCCGCTCTTCGCCAGCACCTGCAATCCGCAAAGCGCCTTTGGCGCGCTAATGGTCTCCTCTGAAGGGGCCTGCGCCGCCTGGTATCAATATCGCAGTCAGGAAAATGAAGTATGAAAAGCGTCCAGTTAGCCCACGGTAGCGGGGGACAGGCAATGCAGCAGCTGATCGGCGACCTGTTTATGCAGGCCTTCGCCAACCCCTGGCTGGCGGAGCAGGAGGATCAGGCGCGCCTCGATCTGGCGGCGCTCGCCGCCCAGGGGGACCGCCTCGCCTTCTCCACCGACAGCTACGTGATTGACCCGCTGTTCTTTCCCGGCGGCAATATCGGCAAGCTTGCCGTCTGCGGTACCGCCAACGATGTGGCGGTCAGCGGCGCCATCCCGCGCTATCTTTCCTGCGGCTTTATTCTCGAAGAGGGGCTGGAGATGGCCACCCTGGAAGCGGTGGTCGCCAGCATGGCCGACACCGCCCGGGCGGCAGGGATCGCCATCGTCACCGGCGACACTAAAGTGGTGCCGCGCGGCGCGGCGGATAAGCTGTTTATTAACACCGCCGGCATCGGCGCCATCCCGGCGGACATTCGCTGGGGGACGCAGCAGATTAGCGCCGGTGATGTGCTGCTGGTCAGCGGCACGCTGGGGGATCATGGCGCCACCATCCTTAACCTGCGCGAGCAGATGGGGCTGGACGGCGCGCTGTCCAGCGACTGCGCGGTGCTGACGCCGCTTATCCAGACCCTGCGCCCGCTGAGCGGAGTGAAAGCCCTGCGCGACGCCACCCGCGGCGGGGTTAACGCGGTCGCCCATGAGTTCGCCGCCGCCAGCGGCTGCGGCATCGAACTGCAGGAGGCAACGCTGCCGGTCAACGACACGGTGCGCGGCGTCTGCGAGCTGCTTGGTCTGGACGCCCTGAACTTCGCCAATGAAGGCAAGCTGGTGCTCGCCGTCGCCCGCGACGAGGCGGAAAACGTGCTGGCGCATTTGCGGTCTCACGCGTTAGGACGCGATGCGGCGATAATCGGCGAAGTGGTCGTCCGCCCGGGCGTACGTTCCGTTGGGCTGTACGGCGTGAAGCGGACGCTCGATCTTCCCCACGCCGAACCGCTGCCGAGAATTTGTTAACGACGGCGTCGGGTCCCGGATAGCGGCTGGCGCCTTTTCCGGGCTACAAAACTGCGCGCACATGTAGCCCGGCTAAGCGCAGCGCGAGCCGGGAAAAAGCCAGCGTAATTATTTTGCCCAAACCAGCGGGCGCCCATGGATGGGTTAAAGCGGTAATAACCGCTTTATTAACATACTATTATTTGTACCATCATTTTCTTATGCGCCGCGTTGTCGGCGCGTTTTGGACGTAAGCAATGTCGTATACACCGATGAGCGATCTCGGCCAGCAGGGGCTGTTCGATATCACCCGGCTTTTATTACAGCAGCCCGATCTGGCCGCGCTAAGCGAAACCCTGACCCGTCTGGTGCAACAGTCCGCGCTGGCCGATGAGGCGGCCATCATCCTGTGGAACGCGGGTAATCACCGCGCGGCCAGGTACGCCTGCGATGAGGCCGGCCATCCGGTAAGCTACGAGGATGAAACCGTCCTGGCCCACGGTCCGGTGCGTCGCTTACTCTCCCGGCCGGATGCCCTGCATTGCGATCATGAAACCTTTGCCGACACCTGGCCGCAGCTTATCCGCAGCGGACTGTATCGTCCGTTCGGATACTACTCGCTGCTGCCGCTGGCGGCGGACGGGCGGATCTTCGGCGGCTGCGAATTCCTCCGCCGTGACAACCGGCCGTGGAGCGAGAAAGAGTTCCAGCGGCTGCATACCTTCGCGCAGATCGTCGCCGTCGTCACCGAACAGATTCAGAACCGGGTCAGCAATAACGTCGATTACGATCTGCTGTGCCACGAGCGCGACAACTTTCGCATCCTGGTGGCGATCACCAACGCGGTGCTCTCGCGACTGGATATCGACGAGCTGGTCAGCGAGGTGGCGAAAGAGATCCATCGCTACTTCCGGATCGACGCCATCAGCGTGGTGCTGCGCAGCGACCGCAAGGGGAAGCTCAACATCTATTCCACGCATTATCTTGACGCCAGCCACCCGGTTCACGACCAGAGCGAGGTGGATGAAGCCGGCACCCTCACCGAGCGCGTGTTCAAAAGCAAAGAGATGCTGCTGCTTAATCTGCACGAACATGACACTCTCGCGCCGTATGAGAAAATGCTCTTCGAGATGTGGGGCAATAAGATCCAGACCCTGTGCCTGCTGCCGCTGATGTCCGGCAATACCCTGCTCGGGGTGCTTAAGCTGGCGCAGTGCGACGAACAGGTTTTCACCACCACCAATCTCAAGCTGCTGCGGCAGATCGCCGAGCGGGTGTCGATCGCTATCGATAACGCCCTCGCCTACCGCGAAATTCAGCGCCTGAAAGAGCGGCTGGTGGATGAGAACCTCGCGCTCACCGAGCAGCTCAATAATGTCGAGAGCGAATTCGGCGAGATTATCGGCCGCAGCGAGGCGATGAACAATGTGCTCAAGCAGGTCGAGATGGTGGCGCAGAGCGACAGCACCGTGCTGATCCTCGGCGAAACCGGCACCGGCAAAGAGCTTATCGCCCGTGCTATCCACAACCTCAGCGGACGCAACGGTCGGCGGATGGTGAAGATGAACTGCGCGGCGATGCCCGCCGGGCTGCTGGAGAGCGATCTGTTCGGCCACGAACGCGGCGCGTTCACCGGGGCCAGCGCCCAGCGTATCGGCCGCTTCGAACTGGCGGACAAAAGCTCCCTGTTCCTCGATGAAGTGGGCGATATGCCGCTGGAACTGCAGCCCAAACTGCTGCGCGTCCTCCAGGAGCAGGAGTTCGAACGTCTGGGGAGCAACAAGCTGATTCAGACCGACGTTCGATTGATCGCCGCCACCAACCGCGATCTCAAGCAGATGGTTATCGACAGGGAATTCCGCAGCGATCTCTACTACCGGCTCAACGTGTTCCCGATCCACCTGCCGCCGCTGCGCGAACGTCCCGACGATATCCCGCTGCTGGTGAAGGCGTTTACCTTTAAAATCGCCCGCCGCATGGGGCGCAATATCGACAGCATTCCGGCGGAAACCCTGCGCACTCTGACGCGTATGGAGTGGCCGGGCAACGTGCGCGAGCTGGAAAACGTTATCGAACGGGCGGTATTGCTCACCCGCGGCAACGTACTGCAGCTCTCCCTGCCGGAGCGGGATATCGTGGAAGCCCCGCGGACGCCGGCGGTCCTGCCTGAGGAAGGTGAGGATGAATATCAGCTGATCGTCCGGGTGCTGAAGGAGAGCAACGGCGTGGTGGCCGGGCCGAAAGGCGCCGCCCAGCGGCTGGGGCTCAAGCGCACCACGCTCCTGTCACGCATGAAGCGGCTGGGTATTAATAAAGACGGACTGGTGTAACCTCGCGCGCTCCCCCTTTCCGCGCCGGAGAGAGGGAGCGCTGGCGCAGCGCGCTATTTATCGCTGGTAAAACCGTTGCTGGACGCCAGTTCGGCAAACCACAGCGCATTGCGTTTTATCTGTCGCTCGCCGGTCTCCAGATCCAGTCGCCAGAAGCCGTAGCGCCGTTTGAAGGCATTGATCCACGACCAGTTGTCGATAAACGTCCACTGGTGCACGCCAAAGCAGTTCGCGCCGTCGGCTATCGCCCGATGCAGCTGCACCAGATGCTCCTCCATCAGCTGGATGCGGAAAGTATCGTCTATCACCCCGTCCGCCCCGGGCTCGCCCTCTGATTGTCGATCCATCGCGATGCCGATTTCCGCGAGATACCACTTAATATTGCCGTAGTTATCGCGAATATTGGCGGCAATGTCATAGATCGCCTGCGGCAGGATCTCGTTGTTATCACGATAAGGGTTAAAGCGGCCCTGCGGGTTCACCGCGTTTTCGAAATAGTATTCCGGGGTGAAATAATCGAGGTCATATTCGCTCTCACGCGCTTTTACCCGCCGCGGCACGTAATAGTTTACCCCAAGAAAATCGATATCCGCGCTGAGGATCAACGCCGCGTCGTCTTTGCTGGTCGTCGGCAGGCAGTCGTGGGCGGCAAGGATCTCGCACAGCGCTTTGGGGAATTCATGTTTTACCAGCGGGTCAAGGAAGCTGCGGTTAAAAAACAGGTCGGCATACCCGGCGGCTTTTTTATCCGCGTCGCTGTCGGTGAGGGTATAGCTCGGGGTCAGGTTGAGCACCACGCCGATCTCGCCCGCCAGCGCCAGTTCACGATAAGCCGTTACCGCTTTGGCGTGCGCCAGCATAATGTTAAACGCCACCTGCGCCGCCAGCCGACCATCTTTCTTACACGGATAGTGGAAGTCGTACAGGTAGCCTCCCTCAACCGGCACAATCGGCTCGTTGAAGGTTATCCAGTATTTAACCTTATGGCCAAACAGGCTAAAGGCGGTGCGGGCAAAGCGGGCAAACAGCTCGGCTACGTGCGCCGATTCAAAGCCGCCGTACTGTTTCTGCAGCGCTTCCGGCATATCAAAGTGGTAGAGATTGATCATCGGCTCAATGCCGTTGGCGATCATCTCATCCAGATAGGCGTGATAAAAACGCACCGCGTCCGGGTCCGGCGCGCCGGTTTCCAAATCAGCGATCAGTCGTGACCACTGTATCGAGGTACGAAATGAGTTGAAGCCGGTCTGTTTCATCAGCGCTACGTCCTGCGGATACTGATGATAAGTATCACACACGGTCTGCGGCCCTACCTGCTGATAAAATCGCTCCGGCTGTTCGGCAAACCAACTGTCCCAAATGGAACGATGGCGCTTATTGGTGACCCCTTCCGTTTGCGGGCCGGACGCCGCCGCCCCCCACAGGAACCCTTGCGGAAACTGATACTGCTGCATAACCTCTCCTTCGAAAAAAGGCTGCGCCCGTCTGGCGCAGCCTGAATGTACTACTCAGCGACCACTTCGATCGATTTAATGAACATATAGCCCCAGTCGCCGGCGAAGCGGCCGAAGTCAATCTGATTAGTCCCCGCGTTAAGCGTCACCGGTATCCGCAGCTGCTGGCCCTGCTCATCCGTCTGCGGGAAGGCCACCGCCTGCGGAGCGCCCCCGTTGACGACAAACGAGTTCTGCTTACCGCCCCATTTGCCGTTGAAGGTCACATTGAGCAGGAACTGACCGCTCCACGGCGCCTGCACCTGCCAGCTGACCTTATCCCCCTCGTTGGCAAATGGGCCAAGGAAGCCGTCCTCGCCAACTGCCAGCGCGTCTTTATCACTCTTCATCACCGTCAGCCGCCCCTCAGCCACGCCATAAACTTCACCGTGATAACGACAAAAATCCGCTGGCGCTTTCCCCGTCGCCTCGCCTACCGTCACGGTCACGGTTTTGCTGCTTTTCAGCAGCCCATCGTCCGCCGTGAACGTCAGCGCATAGGTGCCTGGCGCCGTAAACCAGGCCCGGGTTTGAGCCCGATCGGCATGGCAGAAGTGCACCTGGCCATCGCCGGCGTGCTGCCAGCCCACCTTAACCTCTCGCGACGGCAGGCCATCGTCCTGCCAGCTGGCCGTAAGCTCGACGCCCTGGTCCTGCGTGGTGGTTAGGGCCGGCTCCAGCGTGACAACCGGTGGCTGATTCTCCTCGCTATGCTGCACGCTAATCACATTGGAAGGAGCCGAACGACCACTCTCGTTTTTCGCCGTCACCCGGTAGTAATACGTGTGCCCGAGCTGAAGCTGACGATAATCGTCGCGGAACAGAACCATGGTTTCTGGATTCCATTCGTTAACGCCATCGGAGATATCCCGGCCCACCACCGTCCACGGCCCGGTCGGTGAGGCGGCGCGTTCGACATCGTAGCTGCGTCCTACCGCAGCGCCCATCCAGTTGATCGCGAAGGGCGAGGTGGTTTCGCGCAGCAAAGGCGCCTCCGGCTTCGGCAGCGGCGTCATCGTCTGCTGCCCGGCCATCTGCGCCGCGGCGGTGCGCACCAGATCGACCACCGCCTGCTCCTGGTTCGCTTCGCCTTCTTTGGCAAACCCCGGCAGGTGGTAGCTGTAGTGCCCGGTCGACTCCTTATGCCAGTAGAAGCCGCCGTCGTGACGATGGCCGCGGAAGCCCCAGATAAGCCCGCCGGCGGCTTGCGCCCCGTTGACCTCGCTGTGAACAATCGACTGCATAATGGCGTTCAGTTGATCCGCCGGCAGCAGGCCAAACTCGCCGACGAGATAGACTTTTTGCCCGCCGACGGCGCGCAGATCCTGCGTCACCTGCCCGGGATGGTTATTATCGGCATTGGTGTAATAGTGATTGCTGACGATATCCACATTGGGGTCGGTCAACGCAAACGGATTAATTTTCTTATAGGTGCCATCCACCACCAGCTGATGAGGGGCCCACTTTTTAATCCACGCCGCGGTCTGATGCAGGAAATCGGCGTTGGTATCCTCCAGCTCGTTACCGGTTTCCCAGGCCATGATCGCCTTTTCATCATAATAGGCGCGGCCGGTAACGGTATTTGTCCGGGTGATGACCTGGCGGATCACATCCAGATAGGCTTTGAAGGTCTTGCTATCGGTCCGATAAAAGTCTTCCGCTTTTTCATGATAGAACGCCGCAAGCTGCTCGCGCCCGCCCCACCACCACCAGTGGTCGATAAACGGCAGGATCAGACGCAATCCCTGTTTATCCGCTTCGGCAATCATGTTGTCATACACCCGCATGGCTTTCTCATTCAGCCGCGGCATGCCGTCCGCCGTTTCCGGCGCCAGAATATGGGTCTCGCGCCCGCAGGCCTTATCAAATTCCTGCTGCACCGACAGCACGTAGACGCGCTGGGCTTTCGCCCCGGTTTGCACCATCGCCTGGATCCAGTTTTGCTGCTCCTGGGCCGTTGGCCATTTAAAGTATTGCCCCCAGCCGCGCGGGTCTGCCCTGCAGGGGCCGCGGGCGTCGTCTTCAATGCGGTGCAGCTCCGGCGCGTGGATCCCGGCGAAACGAAACACCTTGTCGCCGTCCTTGAGGGTGGCGCCGTCGCGAGTGATAAAGTGCGTAAAGTGCGAGCGCTCGGCGGCCAGCGCCCCGCCGGCCCCCAGCGCGGACAGCAGCCCCATCAGCAGCAGGTTTTTCATCGGCTTCATCGTTGTCTCTCCTTAGAACCAGACCTCGGCCTGTACGCCGAAGTTAACGGTGTCGGTAGAGCCACTGCGGGAATACCCGCCGGCGGTGATGGTATTGGTATCCCAGTTGTAGTTACCGTCTAATGCATCGGAGACACCTTTATCCCACTTCGCGTAGGTGACGAAGAAGCGCAGCTGCGGACGCGCCCAGAAACCGGAGTCAAAGGTCAGCGTTGGCGCAACGGTGACTTTGGTCAGGCCGCCTTTGCCTTTGCCGTTTACTCCTTTGTAGTTTTTGTCATCCAGGTATTCGTAGCCCAGCTCGTACTGCATGGCAAAGTTGCGGGTGATCTGATGATAAGGGCGGATACCAGCGACCCACATCGAGCGTCCCCAGCCATTTTCATCTTCTGTCCACCAGCGGTAGTTTTTATCTTTCTGCCAGAAAGCGAAGGTCGAGATCTCCAGATCGCCCATCGAGGCCACGCTATCCAGCACCACTCGCCAGGACTGGGTGTTTTCCAGGTTGGCCCAGCCCCAGCCGTTTTTACCCAGCGAGTCACCCGCCGCCAGCCCTTTCCCGTACTGCAATGCGAGGCGGGAGTATCCTCCGGTCAGACCATAGAAGCCGTCAAAGTTATAAATACCGGTCACGCCATAGCCCTTCTCGGCGGAAGTCGGATGGTTTTCGTTACGGTTCATGTGGTGGCCGATCAGCTCCAGATCGAAGCCTGTCCCCGCGATCTTTTTCAGCCACAGGTTGAGGGAATAGTCATCCGGGTAGCCCTGATCTCCCTTATCCACCGGGTAGGCTTTGGTTTCATCGGTGGGTGAAAAGGCGTACACCCCGGCGTCGAAGCGGGCGAAGCCGAGATCCATGTTATCGAAGCCGCCGCCGGTGCCGTTGTACTGAATGTACTCCCAGTCGAACTGATGGCTGGAGGTGTTGGAGCTGCTGTAGCGCTTACCGGCCCAGAAGGTCATCTCCGGCGCAAAATCCAGATTGCTCAGCTCGGCGAACCCTTCACGAAACTGTACGTCATGGCCATCGTCATCCTGACAGTTCCAGTCGGAGGTGCATTTCGACTGGTGAGTGAGGTTGGCCTGCACTTTCGCCACCACGCCGCTGTCCGCCGTCAGCGTCACGGTGGGGATCAGTTCGATCTTGGTGTCTTCTTCGTTGCCCAGTCGCCACTTACCGTCCGGCATCAGGCCGACGGAGTCCGCGCGGTTGCCATCGGAGTTCGCCAGGATCCCGGAGCGGATATAGCCATGCAGCGCAAAATCATACTTCGGATCGGCGCAGGCCGGGCTGCTGGCCCCTGCCAGCGAGAGGAGAGCCAGAGGTATTGAGTGTTTCAGCTTTATCATTATTTTTTCCCACGTTATGTTTGTTAACACGAACCGATAACGGAGGGGAAATTTACGGATCAAAAACGGAAATGTACATCCACTCACGGAAAGCGCTTTCCATAATTGCCTATCTGGTTCACAAAATTAGCTCTGCGGTGAATATATTCGTGAGACTGATCACATAAAATGACAAGAATGCCGCCGGGCGCCGGCAGTGGAGCGGAAGGAGGAGGAGATGAGCAGGTGCCGCCGGGGGATAAGCCGCCGACGGCGAGAGGATCAGCGTTCGGTTTCCGCGAGCTGACGTTCGTACACTTTGAAGAAGGGGCGATAGAGCATCCAGGCGTTAAACATCGCGAACAGGCTCATGCACAAATTTTTCCAGCTGCCGTTCGCCGACCATGCCGCCCCAAGCGGGGAAGGCATCGACCATGGCAGCATCGCCACCGCGCGGTCGAGGATACCCAGCTGAGTTAAATACCATGCGATACAGGCGTTTATCAGGGGAACAAAGAGAAACGGCAGTAAAAAAACCGGGTTCATGATCACCGGAAAACCAAACAGTATCGGCTCGTTGATATTAAACAGCGACGGCAGCAGGCCAATCTTGGCCACGCTTTTCAGCTGCCGCGAGCGGCTGCGCATCGCCATCAGCACCAGAGGCAAAGTGGAGCCAATACCGCCGATCAGCAGGTAAAAATCCCAGAACCCCTGCAGATAAATATGCGGCAGCGTTGGCGAACCCGCCGCCAGCGCCTGCTGATTTTCAAACAGATAGGTCATCCAGAAGGGGTTCATGATCCCGGTGATGATCAGCGCGCCGTGGATACCGATAAACCAGAGTAAGTTACAGATAAATAAAGAGATAAGTACCGCCATCAGCGTGTCGGACGCCAGCACCAGCGGCCGCACCGCTTCGCTGATCAACTCCGGTACGATGCGTCCGGTGGTCTGCAGCAGTATGGCATTCATCACGCTTATCGACAGCATCACCACCAGCAGCGGGATCAGCAGTTGAAAGCCATTGCGGGTCATCAGCGGCACTTCATCAGGCAAGCGAATGCACCAGCCTTTTTTGTAGAAAAAGCGAATTATCTCAATGGAATAGGTGCTGGATATCAGGGCGGTAAATATCCCCATACCGCCGAGATAAACATTGCTCACCGCAGTCTCGCGAAAGCCGATAAACAGCAGAAAAGCCAGACACCCGGTTAAACCGCAGAGCCGTTCCGGCAGACGGTACTGCTTGGCGAGACTGGCGCTGGCGCCGAAGGCGACAATCAGCGCCACCAGGCCAATAGTTAGCTGAAAGGTCGGCAGCAGGATAGGCCGCAGCAGCAAATAGACCTGGCCGAAACGCGAGGCGCCGTCGATGGAAACGGGCGGAAACAAAATGGGAACCAACAGGCTGCCAACAATCACAAAGGGCATAGCCAGCGCAAAGCTATCGCGCATCGCCGTAATGTGGTTGTTGCGCGTCAGAACGTTCGCCAGCGGCGCCAGCCGCTGCTCGATGATGTCCACGGCCACATTCATTAACTGAATGTTCATACTCCTACCTTTGCGAATGGTTGTCTCGCCGGGATGATCGCCCACAACACCGGAAAGTGAAAGCCTGCCATAGGTGATCATGGTCACAATTAATAAATCCACAAACGGAAAGCGCTTTCCGTAATGCATCCATTTTGACTATAGTCCGCTCATCCAACCTCATCAGGAGCGGTAATTATGAAAAAAATTATGTTGTGTTGTTCAGCAGGCATGTCCACCAGCCTGCTGATGAAAAAAATGATTGCGGAAGCCGAACAGCGGGGCCTGCCGGTAGAGATCAACGCCTATGGCGTAGCGGAGTTCGCCGAACAGGTCGGCCATTATCAGGTGGTGCTGTTGGGGCCGCAGGTGAAATACATGCAGCAGGATCTGCAAAAACAGGCGGATAAATACGGTATCCGCGTCGAACCCATCAATATGATGGACTACGGCATGCAAAAAGGCGCCGCGGTCCTTGATTTCGCCCTTTCCCTTATCGAAAACAAGAACTAAGGAAAGATCATGAGCTCTCTGTACGCTAAACTGATCGACGTGATCGAACGGCAGATCACGCCGCTGGCCGGCGCGATCGGCCAGCAAAAATATGTCACCTCGATCCGCGATGGCTTTATCACTGCCCTGCCCTTTATGATCGTCGGCTCGTTCCTGCTGGTGTTTATCTTCCCGCCGTTTTCTCCGGATACGACGTGGGGGTTTGCCCGCGCCTGGCTGCAATTTTCGCTCGATCATCGCGATGCGCTGATGCTGCCGTTCAACTTCAGCATGGGGGTGATGACCCTGTTTATCGCCGTCGGGATCGCCGCCAGCCTCGCCAAACACCATCATCTGGACTCGCTGACCGCCGGGATGTTGTCGCTGATGTCGTTTCTGCTGGTAGCCGCGCCGCTGAAAGATGGCCAGATCTCTACTGCCTACTTCTCCGGTCAGGGGATCTTTACCGCCATTCTGGTGGCCATCTATTCCACCGAGCTGTACGCCTTCCTCAAACGGCATAACATCACCATTCGCCTGCCGCCGGAAGTGCCTGCCGGGGTGGCGCGCTCGTTTGAAATCCTGATCCCGGTGCTGGCGATCATTCTGACGCTGCATCCGCTGAACCTGTTTATCGAAGCCCAGCTGGGGATGATCATTCCGGAAGCGATCATGTCGCTGGTGAAGCCGCTGGTCGCGGCTTCCGATACGCTGCCGGCGATCCTGCTGTCGGTGCTGGTCTGTCAGGTGCTGTGGTTCGCCGGGATCCACGGCGCGCTGATCGTCACCGGGATCATGAACCCGTTCTGGATGGCCAACCTGTCGGTCAATCAGGCGGCCATGGCCGCTGGCACCGCTATCCCGCACATCTATGTCCAGGGCTTCTGGGATCACTATCTGCTGATCGGCGGCGTCGGCTCCACCCTGCCGCTGGCGCTGATGCTGCTGCGCAGCAAGGCCGTGCATCTGCGGACGATCGGCCGGATGGGGGTCGTGCCGGGCGTATTTAACATCAACGAACCGATTCTGTTTGGCGCGCCGATCATCATGAACCCGCTGTTTTTCCTGCCGTTCGTGCTGGTGCCGATGGTCAACGCGACCCTGGCGTACTTCGCGCTGAAGCTGGACCTGGTCAGCCGCGTAGTGTCGATGACGCCATGGACAACGCCGGCGCCTATCGGCGCCTCGTGGGCGGCGAACTGGAGCTTTAGCCCGGTGATCCTGTGCCTCATTTGTATGGCCACCGCCATGGTGATGTACCTGCCATTTCTCAAAGCTTACGAAAAACAGCTGCTGGCCCAGGAACGTGAAAACGCCGTCGGCCAGGCTGACAACGCGGCGCAAACCGCTTAACGCTAACGATTCAGAGGATAATCATGGAATTAGAAGAACAGGTGATGGGGATCATCATCAATGCCGGCCAGTCACGTAGCCTGTGCTACGAAGCGCTGCACGCCGCTAAAGCGGGTGATTTCGCCACCGCCGACGCCAAAATGCAGGAAGCGGCGCACTATTCCCGCGAAGCTCACCTTGTACAGACCCAGCTTATCGAAGCTGACGAAGGCGAGGGAAAAACCAAAATGACGCTGGTAATGGTCCATGCTCAGGATCACCTGATGACATCCATTCTGGCGAAAGAGCTGATTGCCGAACTGATTGCGATTTACCGCGCGCAGCCGCTTCACGCCTAGCGCCTTGCCCGGCCAGACGCGCTGGCCGGGCCTGATTCCCCGAGGTCACTATGTTACATCTTGGAATAGATATTGGCGGCACCAAAATGGAAGCCGTACTGCTGGACCCGGCGGGCGAATGCGTCCAGCGCCTGCGCCGGCCGACCCACAAAGAGAGCTATGACGCCTTTATGCGTCAGCTGCTGACCCTGATTGCCGATATTCGCGCGGTCAGCCCGCAGCCGTTCACCCTGGGGATCGGCCTGCCCGGGGCTATCGATCCGCAAAGCGGACGCATTAAAAACTGCAACTGCCTGGTGCTCAACGGTCACGATCTGCGCCGGGATATCATGCAGCAGCTTGGCCAGCCGGTGTGGATGGCAAACGATGCCGACTGCTTCACCCTTTCGGAGGCGGTGGATGGCGCCGGCGCCGGAGCTACCACCGTCTTCGGGGTGATTATCGGTACCGGCTGCGGCGGCGGGATCGCCGTGCATCAACAGCTGCTCAGCGGCCCCAACGCTATCGCCGGGGAGTGGGGGCATAATCCGCTGCCGGGCTATACTCCTGAGCGCGATGGCCCGCCGCAGCCCTGCTACTGCGGCAAAACGAACTGCATCGAAAGCTTTCTCTCCGGCACCGGCTTCGCCCGCCGCTATGGGGAACAAGCCCGTGCGGAAGCCATTGTCGCCGCGGCGCAAAACGGCGATCCGCGCGCGCTGGCCCACTGGCGACACTTTATCGATGCCTTTGCCCGCAGCCTGGCGTCGGTGATCAATATTCTCGACCCGCAGGTGATTGTGCTGGGCGGCGGTCTGTCCAACGTCAGCCAGATCTATCGCGATCTGCCTGCCGCCATCGTGCCGTGGATCTTCTCCGACACCTGCCGCACGCAGATCAAACCGGCCCGTTTCGGCGACGCCAGCGGCGTGCGCGGCGCGGCCTGGCTGCCCCGGCTTCCCGGCGCCGCGCAAGGGCAGCGGTAGACACTTTTTTCAGCAGGTATGTTAAGCTAGGCGAAAATGTTCAGACAGAAAAAGCCATGCCAACGATTGATGATGTTTCAAGATTAGCGAATGTCTCAAGAGCGACGGTATCCCGCGTGCTGACCGGCACCCGGGGCGTGCGCGAAGAGAGCCGGGAAGCTGTGCTGCGGGCCGTTGAAGAACTCAACTATCGCCCGAGCTTTGCCGCGCAAAACCTCGCCAGTCAGACATCCAGCCACGTTGGTCTGGTGATTTCCGCGCAGGACGAAAGCCACGGCGCACGTCTGCTGCCGCTGCTCTCTCAGGCGCTGAAAGGGCTGAATAAAAGCCTGCTGGTCCAGTACGTCAGCGACCCGGTAGAGCAGGCGGCGGTAATCGACGATCTGCAGCGCCAGTGCGTGGCGGTGGTGGTGCTGGGCGCCGTTGCCGCCGACGCGCCGCGCAACGTTATCGCCTTTGACCGCTTCGGCGTCGCCGGGAGCAACAGCCAGGGCTATGACTTCGCCTTTGCCACCGAAAGCGCCTGCCGCTATGTGATTGGCAAGGGACACCGCAACATCGCCCTACTGGTGGACAGCGATAGCGACGATGCCAGCCGTCAGATGCTGGAAGGCTACCGCAACGTCCTGCAGAACTACTCCATTCCTTTTAACCGTCAGCTGGTGCTGACGGCCAACGATGACGTCGAGCAGGCGCTGCTGACCTTAATTAACAGCTTCAGTAAATACTCAGTCATTATCGTTAAACGCGACCGCTACGCGGCTGAGGCGATGCGTCTGCTGCGCGAATTCACCATCGCCGTCCCGCAGGAGGTCTCCCTGCTGAGCCTTGAGGATTCCCCGCTCGCCTCGCTGCTCTACCCGCCGCTGACCTGCATCTCCTGGCCACTGGAGGCGCTGCTGGATAACTGTATTCAGCGTATTCGCAGCCTGATTGACGACCGGCCAACCTTCACCGCCGAGGGCCGCTCGCTGGCTGGCCGCCTGATCCCGCGCCAGTCGGTCGCCGATATCTCTTGATCTTCGCCCGGTTGGCGCCGGGCCAGACTTACCTCCCCTTTTCGCGCTTTCGTTTCCCGGCTCATTATTACCCACGCATGCAAATAAGAATTATTTTCATTTATAAATAGCTTGTGCTATATAACATAGCAATGGCTATAAACGCTGGGAAATTAACCACACCATTGCGAGGGATCCTATGCTACACCTGACACCGCTGAAATCATTGCTGCTGGCCAGCGCGCTGGCTCTGCTGGCCGCGACGCCGGCCTCGGCGCAGGAGAAATTCAGGGTTATCACCACCTTCACGGTTATCGCCGATATGGCGCAGAACGTGGCCGGCGACGCCGCCGACGTGAGCTCCATCACCAAACCGGGCGCTGAGATCCATGATTACCAGCCCACGCCCGGCGATATCAAACGCGCGCAGGGGGCGCAGCTGATCCTCAGCAATGGGCTTAATCTCGAACGGTGGTTTGCCCGTTTTTATCAGCACTTACAGGGCGTTCCGGAGGTGGTGGTCAGCGAGGGGATCCAGCCGATGGGCATCAGCGCGGGTCCCTATAGCGGGAAGCCCAATCCCCATGCCTGGATGTCGGCAGATAACGCCCTGATCTATGTCGATAACATTCGCGATGCGCTGGTGAAGTACGATCCGCCTCACGCCGACACCTATCGCCGTAACGCCGAGGCCTACAAAGAGAAGATCCGTCAGACGATGGCGCCGCTGCAGGCCAGACTGGCGCAGCTGCCGGCGGATAAGCGCTGGCTGGTCACCAGCGAGGGAGCCTTCTCCTATCTGGCCCGCGACTATGGCCTGCGCGAACTGTATCTGTGGCCGATCAATGCCGACCAGCAGGGCACCCCGCAACAGGTGCGCAAGGTTATCGACACCATGAAGAAAGAACGCATCCCGACCATCTTCAGCGAAAGCACCATCTCCGATAAACCGGCGCGTCAGGTGGCGCGGGAAGCCGGGGCCCACTACGGCGGCGTGCTGTATGTCGATTCGCTGAGCGCCGCCGACGGCCCGGTGCCGACCTGGCTCGACCTGCTGCGCGTCACCACCGAAACCATCGTCAACGGTATCCAGGACGGGATGAGGAAGCAGCCATGAATGCAGCGCAAGCGGGACTGTATGTCGACCAGCTCACCGTCACCTGGCGTAACGGCCACACTGCCCTGCGCGACGCCTCGTTCAGCGTGCCGCGCGGCTCCATTGCCGCGTTGGTGGGGGTTAACGGCTCGGGTAAATCCACGCTGTTTAAAGCGCTGATGGGCTTTGTCCGCGTTGGTCACGGCGAGATCGCCATACTCGGCCAGCCGGTCAACCGCGCGCTGCGCCAGAACCTGGTCGCCTATGTCCCGCAGTCGGAAGAGGTGGACTGGTCCTTCCCGGTGCTGGTGGAGGATGTGGTGATGATGGGCCGCTACGGCCATATGGGCTGGCTGCGGCGGGCAAAGCCGCGCGATCGCGAGATTGTCGATGCCGCGCTGGCCCGCGTGGGCATGAGCGAGTTCCGCCATCGGCAGATTGGCGAGCTCTCCGGCGGGCAGAAAAAGCGCGTCTTTCTTGCCCGCGCCATCGCTCAGCAGGGTCAGGTGATCCTGCTGGATGAACCTTTCACCGGCGTCGATGTGCAGACCGAAGCGCGGATCATCAGCCTGCTGCGCGAGCTCCGCGATGAGGGCTGTACCATGCTGGTCTCCACCCACAACCTCGGGTCAGTGAGCGAATTTTGTGATTATACGGTGATGGTGAAAGGCACCGTGCTGGCCAGCGGCCCGACAGAAACCACCTTCACTGCCGAGAATCTGGAGCGGGCTTTCAGCGGCGTGCTGCGCCACGTCGCGCTCACAGGCGGGGAAGCGCAGGTTATCACCGATGACGAGCGGCCGTTTATCAGCCGGCGCGCGGCGGGAGGCCCACGATGAGCTGGCTGCTGGAGCCGTTTGGCTATCACTATATGCTCAATGCGATGTGGGTGTCGGCGCTGGTGGGCGGCGTCTGCGCCTTTCTCTCCTGCTACCTGATGCTCAAAGGCTGGTCGCTGATTGGCGACGCCCTCTCCCACTCGATTGTACCCGGCGTCGCCGGGGCCTATATGCTCGGCCTGCCCTTCGCGCTCGGCGCATTTCTCTCCGGCGGTCTGGCGGCAGGCAGCATGCTGTTTTTGCAACAGCGGTCGCGGCTAAAAGAAGATGCTATTATCGGGCTGATCTTCTCCTCCTTCTTCGGGATCGGGCTGTTTATGGTGTCGCTGAATCCGACGTCGGTGAATATCCAGACCATCATCCTCGGCAATATTCTGGCCATCGCCCCGGAGGATATTATCCAGCTGGCGGCGATCGGCTTTATCTCAATGGCGATTCTGCTGCTGAAATGGAAAGACCTGATGGTGACCTTCTTTGATGAACACCATGCCCGCTCGATTGGCCTGAACACCCGCGGCCTGAAGCTGCTGTTCTTTACCCTGCTGGCCGCCTGCACCGTGGCGGCGCTGCAGACCGTCGGCGCCTTTCTGGTCATCTGCGTGGTGGTCACTCCCGGGGCTACCGCGTGGTTGTTAACCGATCGCTTCCCGCGCCTGCTGGCTATCGCCGTGTCTATCGGCAGCCTGACCAGTTTCTTCGGCGCCTGGCTCAGCTACTATCTCGACGGCGCCACCGGCGGCATTATCGTGGTCGCGCAAACGCTGCTGTTCCTCATCACCTTTATCTTCGCGCCGAAGCACGGCCTGCTGGCCAGCCGCCGCCGCGCCAGGGAGGCCGCATGCTGAACCTGTTCCTGGCCCCGTTCCAGTTTCCTTTTATGGTCAATGCGATAGCGATATCGATCGTCGTCGCCATTCCCTGCGCGCTGCTGTCGGTGTTTCTGGTGCTCAAAGGCTGGGCGCTGATGGGCGACGCCATGAGCCACGCGGTCTTTCCGGGCGTGGTGCTGGCCTACATTATCGGCATCCCCTTCGCCATCGGCGCGTTTATCGCTGGTCTGCTGTGCGCCGTGACGACCGGTTTTCTCGACGATAACAGCCGACTCAAGCGCGATACCATCATGGGGATTGTCTTCTCCGGCATGTTTGGCGCCGGACTGGTGCTGTACGTAGCGATCCAGTCCGATGTTCATCTCGACCATATCCTGTTCGGCGATATGCTGGGAATATCCCTCCGCGATATTGGGCAAACGACGGCGATCGCACTGGTGATTGCGTTGATTATCGGTCTCAAATGGCGGGATTTTTTGCTGCACGCCTTCGATCCAACGCAGGCTAAAGCCAGCGGCCTGCGCGGCGGACTGCTGCACTACGGCCTGCTGTGCATGATCGCCCTGACCATCGTCGCGACGCTGCAGTCGGTGGGGATTATTCTGTCGATTTCGCTGCTGATTGCCCCCGGGGCGATCGCGCTTCTGCTGGTGAGACGCTTTATCCACGCCCTGCTGCTGGCGGTAGCGGTGGCCATCGGCTGCTCGGCGGGAGGGGTGTGGCTGGCGTTTTATCTCGACAGCGCGCCAGCGCCGACTATCGTGGTGCTGTTTACCGCGCTGTTTGTAGTCGCCTTTGTCGCAAGCACGATCCGCGATAGTCAGAAACAGAAAACTTCAGCAATTATCCCCGGTGGCGGCTAACGCCTTGCCGGGGCTACAAGAGCACGACTTGTCGCCCGGCTGCGCAGCGCTGACCAGGGAAAGCCGCTACTTTTTCGGTCGATATTTTTCCGGCAGCGGCGGCACCGGGCGCCTGTCGTCCAGCAGATGGCGAATAGTGAGGATCGGGTGGCGCCAGAGCATCCGCGGCCCGGCCCAGCGCATAATCTGCTTCATCTCCTCGCGCTTCGCCGGCTGGTAGCAATGCACCGGACACTGCTTGCAGGCCGGTTTGTTCTCGCCAAACACGCACTTATCAAGGCGCTTGTCAGCGTAGGCGTTCAGCGCCTGATAGTGCGCATTATCGGCCTGCGCCTCGGGACAGCGCCGCTGGTAGAGGGCAATCATCCGCTGAATCGTCATTTTTTCCCGTTCGATACGCTTCCCCATCTCCCTGCCTTTCGTCTTTTTTAAGATGCATTTATCATACACCTTAATATCCATACCCGACCAGACTCACTGCTTCAGATGCTGAATCAACTGCAGGGCCGCCCCGGACAGAACCCCGAAATGGCTGTAGGCATAGAAATCCCGGATAAAAACGCTGCCCTCGAGCTCAAACGGGCGCAGCAGGCCAAGCGCTTCTTCGTGTCGGTAAACCGGGGCCGGCATCGACGTTAACAGATCGCTCTCGCACAGAAAGGCCTTAATGGCCGAGGATGAGGCGCACTCAATAACCGGCTGCGGACAGGGTAGCTGCCGGGCGCGAAAGATATCCGCCAGGATGTTCATTGGCGTACTAGACGGCGGCGGCATGATCCACGGATAGTCCAGCATCGCCTCCAGGGTGACGTCCGCCGCCTGATGCAGCGGGTGGTGCTGCCTGGCGACGATGCAGATCCGGTCCTGCCAGTTAATTTTGCCCCGCACCACGATTTTCTCATCATGCGGTAAGGGACCGCAGAGGGCGATATCGATGTCGTGCATCAGCAACAGCTTATACAGCTCGGAGTCAATGCGGTCGACGATCCGCAGATGGATCTGGGGATGGCGCTGATGGAAAGCCGCCAGCTTATCGATGAAATGGCTGGTCAGCAGACTGGAAACGCAGCCAATCCGCAGAATGCCTTTCCCGGCGCCGCGGATGAGCTCAATTTCCTCGCGCGCCTTTTGTTCGGTATTCAGCATCGTCAGCGCGTAGGGTAAAAAGGCGCTGCCATATTCGCTCAACGCCATGCCGTGCTTATGTCGTTCGAATAAGGATGCGCTCAGGTCCGCTTCCAGGCTCAATAGCAGTCGGCTCAGTCCCGACTGGGTGATCCCCATTTTCTCTGCGGCCAGGGTCATATTGCCTTCGCGGGCGACGGTAATAAATGCCTGAATCTGCTTAAATTTCATTGGCATGATATTTACTCATTGAATAAACGGTTTTTGCATTTCCCCTGCGCCCTTTTTTAGCGAATAAATATCGCTATCAATACGCTCAAAAATCACCGGAACGCATACTTCAAAAGGATTTATTTATCTCACCACCCACGGCAAAACACATTTCTGAACCGAAGATAATTTATAATGTGAATATATCACCATGACACAGAACAATATTCTATTAATTTCAGGCGCTATATTACCGGTCATCATTACCGTCATCATCGGCTATATTAGCGGTAAACGAAAAGACTTTAACTGGCAGCAGGCGGGAGACATCAATAAAATTGTGATGCTCTACGCATTGCCGCTAAGTATTTTCAGCAATATGGTGATGACGCCGCGACACATCGTCATGACCATGGGCCCGGTCGCCGTGGCTATCATCCTGGCGCTGATTCTCAGCTTCGTCATTCCCTTACTGGTCGCCCGCTATCTGTTTCGACGCGACCTCGCCCTCAGTACGCTGCAGGCGCTGGCCATCGGCTCGCCGGCAGTCCCGTTTATCGGCACCTCAGTGCTGGCCTTTTTATTTGGCACCGTCAGCGCGTCGCTGATCACCGTGTCCAGCATCACGCAAAACGTCTTCCAGCTGCCGCTGGTGATGATACTGATGTCGGTCGCCACCGGCGATAAGAGCCAGCATATTTCCTTTGGCGCACGGGTGGTGAACGCCATTAAACAACCCGTGGTCTGGTCGCCGGTGATCGCCCTGATCATCGTGCTGGCGGATATCCATATTCCGCAGACTATCTCGATGTCGCTGGGTCTGCTGGGCAAAGCCTCTGGCGGGCTGGCGCTGTTTGCCGCCGGGATCGTGCTCTATACGCGCAGCATTGTTATCACCACCGCTACCATTATCACCGTTATCGCCCGCAATATTCTGGTCCCCGGCGCCTGCTATCTCATTTTATTAAAAATGGGCTTCAGCATGGAGCAAATAAAGGAAGTCGTATTGACGATGGCTATCCCGGTAGGCTCCATCGCGATAATTATTGCTATGCAGTATAAAACCGGCGAGCAGGAAATGGCCTCGACGATGGCGCTGAGTATTATTGCCTCCATCATTACGATGGGCGGATTTATTTTCTTAACCTTTTAATTACCGCGATTACACCGCGTGAATACGGAGAGAATATGGTCTCTATCACATTATCGGCTGCTGAACTTTTACTGCATCGGCTACAGGCGCTGGACGTGGCGTATATTTTTATCAACTCGGGCACCGATTATCCTCCAGTCATTGAAGCCTGGGCAAAGGCCCGGGCGACCGGGCAAAAGGTACCGGAGTTAGTGATCTGCCCGCATGAAAACGCCGCCATCGGCATGGCCCATGGCTATTACCTCGGCACCGGCAAGGTGCAGGCGGTGATGGTTCACACCAACGTCGGGCTAGCCAACGCCGCCTGCGGCGTCATCAATCTGGCGAACAGCAATATTCCGGTGCTGATTTTTGGCGGCCGCACGCCGATAAGCGAACATTCCCACTTCGGCTGCCGTAATACGCCGATTGGCTACGGCCAGGAGATGCGCGACCAGGCGGCGCTGATCCGCGAATCCGTGAAGTGGGATTTTGAACTGCGGCTGGCCGATCAGATCGGCGAGCATGTTGACCGGGCCTGGGCGATCGCCAGCTCCCTGCCGAAAGGGCCGGTCTACCTGAGCTTACCGCGTGAGCCACTGTGCGAAACCTTTGCCGTCGATGAGGCCGCGCTGCAGGCTGGCCCTTCGCAGCAGCCGGTCCGCTATGCGCCAGTCCGGGAAGATATCGCCCGTGCAGCCGAGGCAATCGCCTGCGCCAGACACCCGGTCATCTTCGCCCAGCGCGGCGCCCGAACGGCGGAAGGCTTTGCGCGCCTCGATAGTCTGGTGCGCGAATGGGCGATCCCTCTGGTGGAATACTGGGGCACCGAGGTTACCCTGAGCGCCGATAATCCCCTGCTCGCCGGGGCTGATCCCAGCGTCTGGCTCGCTGACGCCGATGTGCTTCTGGTGGTCGACTCGCAGGCACCATGGATGATCGCCGAGGGCGACTGTCGCCAGGACTGCACCGTGATCCAGATGGGGCCCGATCCGCTCTTCTCCCGCTACCCGGTGCGCGGCTATCGCGCGGACATCAACCTGGCGGGCGAGACCGATGAAGTCTTCAGCCTGCTGGAAGAGGCGCTGCGCCCGCTGCAGGCCGCCCGCCAGCAGCATGTGGCGGAGCGGGCGGCATATACGCAGAACCGCATCCAGCAACAGAAAAACCAGCGCGACGCGCTTCTCCATGCCAGCCAGACCGGGGCCATTACCAAACCCTGGCTCAGCTACTGCCTCGGCCATCTGACTAATCAACACCGCGGCCGGATCGTTTCTGAACTGACCACGCTGCCGCAGTTTGCCGGACTGACCCATGCCGAGAGCTATTACCAGGAAGCGCTGGCCGGCGGCCTGGGCGAAGCCCTGCCCATCGCGCTGGGGCTGCAGCTTGCGCGCCGGGAAGAGCTGATTATTGCCGCCGTCGGCGACGGGTCGTACCTGTTCGCCAACCCTGCGGTCTGCCACCATATTGCGGAGGTAATGAAGCTTCCTGTCCTCGTCGTGGTCGGAAATAACGGCGGGTGGGGCGCCGTCGCGGGCGGCACCAAAGCGCTCTACCCGGATGGCTACGCGGCCCGCGCGGAAACCATTCCAGCCACCGCCTTTACCACCTCGCCGGATTTCGCCGCGATCGCCGCCTCCAGCCGCGCGGCGGCCCTGTCGGTTTCCCGGGCCGAAGATCTCCCCGGCGTGCTGGAAGAAGCGGTATCCCTCATACGCACCCGCCGACAAAGCGTGCTGGTTGACGTGCAGTTAGCCCGCTAACGGTTTATCCTCCGGGCGCTTGTCGTCCGGAGGGGGTTGTCACCCCTTCTGGTCACCTTTATCCACATGGCCCAGCGGCTTCTCCGGGAAGCAGACATCGCGCACCCGGCGTTTCAGCTCGGCCGCATCCGGAAAACCGCCATCCTGCTTGCGCTCCCAGATCTGCTGACCGTCGACATCGATCGTGAAGATCCCGCCGGTCCCCGGCACCAGCGTCACCGAGGCGATGTCGGTGCTGAAGGTATGTAACAACTCCTGCGCCATCCAGCTGGCGCGCAGCATCCAGTTGCACTGGGAACAGTAGGTGATGGTGATGGCCGCTTTTGAGTTCATCGTCGTCTCGCTAAGTCTGAAAGGGCAAATTGTAAACAAAGTGCAGTTTAAATGAAGAACACATGATTATTTTGTTGCAAACGATAATACCTATCATTACCATTCGCAATCAACAAATGGAGTAAGACCCCATCCGCAACGGAAAAGACGGAGCAACCTGCATCTCTGGAAGTAACGCGTGAGCCGATACTAATAACGATCAAGGCGTGGCGACTATGTACAAATCGACTCCGTCAGCAGCATGGTGTAAAAAACGCCTGCTGGTGACCTCTTTGTTTGCAGCAATTTATCAGACTTCTGCCATCGCAGCAGACACTTCCGCCGTTAGCGGCGAGGCGGTGGATGACACCTCGGAACAAATGACCGTCACCGCCCCCGCGCCGGTGCAGAAAGCCGGTAGCGAACACAGCATCAGCGCCCGGGAGCTGGAGAATAAAGGCGCTAACGATTTTGGCTCAATCATGCGCTATGAGCCGCTCATCAGCGCCACCGGGGCCAGCGGCGGCTCCGGCAACGGCAAAAGCGGATTCGACCGCGGAGGTTACACCGGCTACAACATTCGCGGTATGGAGAGCAACCGCGTCGGTATCGACGTGGACGGTATCGCGCAACCCAACGCCACTGGCCGCGGCTACGTCGGCCGCGCCGGGCTCAACACCTTCGGCATCGGCCGCGATTATATCGACCCGTATATGTACGGCAGCGTGGATATCCAGTCCGGCGCCACCTCGACGGAAACGGCCAACAGCGCTATCGGGGGGAATGTCTCCTTCCGCCCGAAATCAGCGGATGATTACCTGCGCCCGGGCAAGACCAGCGCCTTCGGCTACCGCAGCGGTTACGACTCTGCGGATCGCAGCTGGCACAACGGGGTGACCGTCGCCGGCGGCGATGAGTTCCTGCGCGGGATTTTGGTCTATAGCCGCCGTGACGGCCAGGAAACCGAAAACAACAGCGGCACCGTCGACGCCTACCCGGCGAACTGGCACTCCGATGCTTTTCTGGCCTCCGGGATCTGGCAGCCTAACGATGAGCACAAGCTGACCAGCACCTTCGACTATTACCATAAAACCAACCACACCCACTACGATACCTGGGACTCCAGCGGCAACAGCACCATCGGCACCGCCAACCAGACCAGCCAGACCCGGCGCTGGGGCCTGAGCCTGAAGGATGACTGGACGCCGATGAACGACTACCTCGACAGCGTCTCCACAAAAATCTACTACCAGCATACCGAAGCCCATGACTGGACTTATATGCCGGACAGCGTCACCCGCAGAATGCAGACGGTGAACTCTAACTACGATACCGACACCTGGGGCCTGCAGACCGCGCTGGCGAAAACCCTGGGCCGCCACGATCTGAGCGCCGGTTTCAACGCCAGCACCAGCAAAACCCAGCGGCCGTTCAGCCAGTCGCCGATCCCCAGCGTTTACAGCGAGATCATGCAGCCGGAGGCAGACAGCCGCAGCTACACCCTCGGCGGCTTTGTCCAGGATAAGATCAACTTCGATCTCGACAGCCACAACTTCGCCGTTATTCCCGGCGTGCGCGTGGTGCATCAATCGACTAAGCCGGAAAATCTGTCCGATCTCGCCGCCAACAGCAGCGTGCTGAGCGAATCGTCGGTGGCGAATCTGTACGGCAAAAACAGCGATACCCAGGTTCTGCCGTCGTTGACCTTCCAGTACGACCTCACCCCGCGCCTGATGACCTACCTGCAGTACCAGCGCGGGGCGCAGTTCCCCAACGCCAGCCAGCTGTATGGCTCCTGGAACCTCGGCTCCAGCTACGCCGGCAGCCAGCAGTATGCCCTGATCGGCAATACCGATCTGAAGACGGAAACCAGCGATAATCTCGAGTGGGGGCTGAAAGGGGAAGTTACCGAAGGCATCACCCTGCGCACGGCGCTGTTCTACAACAGCTATAAGAACTTTATCGCCTATACCCGCTATACCCGCGCCAACAATCCGGGCCAGTTCACGAATGTGCCGTCGAACATCTACACCATTTATCAGGCGGAAAACCGCGATAAAGCCTATATCTACGGCGGTGAGATTAGCACCAAATTTAACTTTGGCACCTGGTTTGAGCAGGTGGACGGCCTGAGCGCCACCCTCGCCCTCGGCTATAGCGAAGGGAAATCGAAATCCAGCTACAGCGGCGATAAATACGTCGACCTCGACAGCGTGGCGCCAATGAAAGCCATCGTCGGCGTGGCGTGGGACGATCCGGCGAAACGCTACGGCACCGCCCTGACGGCGACCTTTGTCAAAGGGAAACAGGCGACCGCCACCAACCGCGAAAGCTACAGCAACAGCGGATCCGCCATCACCGATGCCAGTAGCGACTATATGCGCGTGCCGGGCTACGGCATGCTGGACTGGACCGCGTACTGGCAGGTGGCGAAAAACGTGCGCCTCAATGGCGGGGTCTACAACCTCACCGATCGTAAATACTGGGATTACCTGAGCAGCCGCAATATCGAGACCGGCACCAACCAGGACGCCAACGATAAAGCGCTGGCGGTGATGCCGGGCCGCACCTGGCAGCTGGGCGTCAACGTCGACTTCTGATTGCCCGAATAATAACGCACCTGCCCCCGGCCCGCCGGCCGGGGATATTCATCGTCGAGAAGGATATGATTATGCCAAATGCACACCCTGACCTGTGGCAGCGCTACCAGGCCACCAAAGCGGCCAGTACCGCGAAATATGCCCGCGATATCGCCGCGGAAATGGGGATCAGCGAAGCCGAGCTGACCGCCGCCCGCCTCGGTCATGATGCCGTGCGCCTGAGCGATGACGCCCGGGCGCTGATTGCCGCCCTGGAGCGCGTCGGCGAAACCAAATGCATCTGCCGCAACGAGTATGCCGTGCATGAGCAGGTGGGCCAGTTCACGCACCAGCACCTCAGCGGCCACGCCGGGCTGGTGCTGAACCCGCGCGCGCTCGACCTGCGTCTGTTCCTCAGCCAGTGGGCCAGCGCCTTCCATCTGAACGATAATGGCCGTCAGAGCATCCAGTTTTTCGACCACCACGGCGACGCCCTGCTGAAAGTCTATGCGACCACGCAGACCGACATGGCGGCCTGGGAGACCCTGATCGCGGAATATCGGGTGACGGCGCCGGCACCGCTGACCCTGCGCCCGCTGGAGCCGGTGAAATATGCCGATACCGCCGACGGCGCCGCCCTGGAGAACGACTGGCGCGCGATGACCGACGTTCACCAGTTCTTTGGTCTGCTGCGTAAATATCAGCTTTCCCGCCAGCAGGCCTTCCGTCTGGTGAGCGACGACCTCGCCTGCCGCGTGGATCGCCATGCGCTGCCGTCGCTGCTGGAGACGGTGCGCCAGGAGGGCAATGAAATCATGATTTTCGTCGGCAATCGCGGCTGCGTGCAGATCTTTACCGGCGCCCTGGAAAAGCTGGCCCCCATGCGCGGCTGGCTGAATATCTTCAATACTACTTTTACCCTGCATCTGCGCGAAGAGAGCGTCGATGAAGTGTGGGTGACCCGCAAGCCGACTTCGGACGGACACGTCACCAGCGTCGAACTGTTCGCTAAAGACGGCACCCAGATTGCCCAGCTCTACGGCCAGCGCAGCGAGGGGCACCCCGAGCAGACGCAATGGCGCCAGCAGGTAGACCGCCTGACCCGTGAAGGGCAGCCCGCATGATGCGCTGGTTACTGCTCTTGATCGCTTTCCCGCTGCTGAGTCACGCCGCCGTTGAGCGGCTCGTCACACTCGGCGGAGATGTCACTGAGATCGTTTATGCCCTTCACGCGGAGGAGAGCCTGGTGGCGCGGGACAGCACCAGCAGCTGGCCCCCGGCGGCGCAAAAGTTGCCGGACGTCGGCTACCTGCGACAGCTGAACGCCGAGGGGATCCTCGCGTTACGCCCGCAGCTGGTGTTAGCGAGCGCCCAGGCGCAGCCCTCGCTGGTCTTACACAAAGTGCAGGCGAGCGGGGTGAAGGTGGTGAACGTGCCGGGCGGCGAAAGTCTGTCCGCGATCGATAACAAAGTGGCCGTCATTGCCGAAGCGTTAGGCAAAACGGCGGCAGGCGACGCGCTGCGCCAGCAGCTTCAGCAGCAGATCGCCGCCATTCCAACGCAGCCGGTTGCTAAGCGGGTGCTGTTTATTCTCAGCCACGGCGGAATGAATACCCTGGTGGCCGGACAGCATACCGCGGCCGATGGCGCCATTCGCGCCGCCGGATTGCAGAACGCGATGCAGGGCTTCGACCACTATCGCGCCATGTCGCAGGAAGGGGTCGCCGCCAGCCAGGCGGATCTGGTGGTGATCTCCGCCGATGGTCTCAAAGGGATGGGCGGCGAAGCCGGGCTGTGGAAACTGCCCGGCCTGGCGCAGACCCCGGCGGGGCGTCATAAACAGCTGCTGACGATCGACGATATGGCCCTGCTGGGCTTCGGGCCGCGCACACCGCAGGCGATAATCGCGCTGCGAAACAAAGCGGAGCAGTTGCCCTGATGCGCCCTGCCCTCGCTCGCCGTTTGCTGCTGATGACGCTGCTGCTGGTCTCCCTGACGTTGTTTGCCACCACCCTCGGCGCCATGCGCTTGCCGCTGGTCAACCTGCTGCCTTCCGGGGATGACATGCTGCGCCATATCTGGCTGACCATCCGTCTGCCGCGGGTGCTGCTGGCCCTGCTGGTGGGCGCGGCGCTGGCCCTCTCCGGCTGCGTGATGCAGGGGCTGTTTCGCAACCCGCTTGCCGACCCGGGCCTGCTGGGCATCAGCAGCGGCGCCGCGCTGGCGGTGGCCAGCTGGCTGGTGCTCCCGTTCTCCGCTGCGGGGCTGATCGCTCTGTATATGCCGATGCTGGCGGCGTTTATTGGCAGCCTGGCGGTGATGGTGGTGATTTTCATCCTCAGTCGGGCGGAGGAGGGTTCGCTGTCGCGCCTGCTGCTGGTGGGGATCGCCATCAACGCGCTGTGCGGCGCGCTGGTCGGCGTCCTGTCCTGGCTGAGCAATGACGCCCAGCTGCGCCAGCTGTCGCTGTGGGGAATGGGCAGTCTGGGCCAGGCCGAATGGCCGACGCTGCTGGTGGCCGCGACCTTGATTATCCCGGCTGCGCTGGCGGTGTGGTGGATGGCGTCCCGCCTCAATCTGCTGCAGCTTGGCGATGAAGAGGCGCACTATCTCGGGGTCAACGTGCAGGCGCTGCAGCGCTGGCTGCTGCTGTGCAGCGCGGTGCTGGTGGCCGCCGCGGTGGCCATCAGCGGAGTCATCGGCTTTATCGGCCTGGTGGTGCCGCACCTGATGCGCCTGTGGCTGGGACCGGACCATCGCGGACTGATCCCCGGCTCGCTGCTGGCCGGCGCGATCCTGCTTCTGCTGGCCGACACCCTGGCCCGCACCGTGGCGGCGCCGGCGGAGATACCGGTCGGTCTGCTCACCAGCCTGCTGGGCGCCCCCTGGTTTCTGTGGCTGGTCTTTCGTCGGGAGAACTCCAGACATGGTTAATGAATACTGCGCACAGGGGCTGTCACTTCACCTTGGTAAACGACAGATTATCGACAACGTCTCCGTCGCGCTGCGCGGCGGCGAGATGACGGCGCTTATCGGGCCGAACGGCGCCGGGAAATCCACTCTGCTGCGCCTGTTGACCGGCTATCTGACTCCGGACAGCGGCACCCGCCATCTTGCAGGCAAGCCGCTGGAGGCCTGGTCCCCCGAGGCGCTGTCGCGCCGGCGGGCGGTCATGCTGCAGCGAACGGCCCTGCAGGCCGACTGGACGGTGGAAACGGTCATTGCCATGGGACGCTCACCGTGGGGCGCGACGGCGGATCCGGCGGTGCTGGCGGCGGTGATGGCCGTCACCGGCTGCGATGGCCTTGCCGGTCGCCGCTATCCCGGCCTCTCCGGCGGCGAGCAGCAGCGGGTACAGCTGGCCCGCTGTCTGGCGCAGCTATGGCGCGACGGCGCGCCGCAGGGCTGGCTGTTTCTCGATGAGCCCACCTCGGCGCTGGACCTTTACTATCAGCAGCACCTGCTGCGTTTGCTCAAACGGCTCACCGCCGGCGGGCAACTGCACGTCTGCGTGGTGCTGCATGACCTTAACCTCGCCGCCCTGTGGGCCGACCGCATCCTGCTGCTCCACCAGGGACATCTGGTCGCCCAGGGCACGCCGCAGGAGGTGATCCAGCAGCCGGTTATCCATCGCTGGTACGGGGCGGATGTCCGCCTCGTCCAGCACCCGGACAACGCGGTCCCCCAGGTTTATCTGGCGCCGTAACCCCCGCGCGGCGCAACTGGAATCCGGATCGCGCCGCGCGCTTTCGTCGGTTTCCCTCACCTGCCCATCTCCGTTATTATGTCTCATCCATGTGATAACGACGACAACTACAAAATCGCAGCCATTTCAAATCAGGGATCTGGATAACACCCCATGAGCACAATTGACAATCTCGACGCCCACACGCCGATGATGCATTGGTGTGTTAGCGCTTATTATTAAAGATTATTTTTCACAATTTAATAAAAACTACACTTCAACCTACACTTTTGTAACTATATGATTTTACGAATATTGTTTGCTGTACTCATCCAGCGTTATAATCTCCCTGTTTTTCCATCCCTCTAATAACACAGGGCATCTCCATGAGCCGATACCATGTATCCAGCAGTGAAGGTCAGTATGAGAAAGACTCTGGCGAGCAGGTTTTGGCTAATAAGCTGGGGATCGCTACTTCTGATGAGATGGATGAGGCTGAACTTGTCCTGTTAGAACAACTCTACCAGTCTGTTTTTGAAGAGCAGTTCCCGGAAGGACAGCTCAGCGTAGCCATGCTAAAAAGCTGGCATCGCCGCTGGTTAGGTAACATCTACGAGTGGGCTGGACAAGAAAGAGCAGTTAATATCAGCAAAGGCGGCTTTATGTTTGCCCCCTCAGCGCAGTTGCCAAAACTGCTGAACGAATTTGATAACAAGTATCTGGCTCAATACACACCGTGTAGCGGCATGGACGAAGAACAACTCATCACCGCTATCGCCATCACCCATGTCGAGCTGATACTTATCCATCCATTCAGAGAGGGAAACGGGCGCCTGTCGCGACTGCTAGCCGACGTGATGGCCGTTCAGGGAGGATACAAACCGCTGGATTATCAAAGCTGGGAGGAAAACAAAACCCAGTATATCTCGGCTATTCATGCAGGTGTATCAATGGACTATGAGCCGATGAAACACTGGGTCAGTGAAGCATTAAGAAAGATCTAAGCGAGGCGAAGATGCGCGAATTTCTTGCGTGCAGCTTCAAGTGAAGCTTCAACGCTAGCTGACGGCTGGCCGGTTTCGACGGCCGTTGATGTCGCCACAGAACGCATAATGTCCGAGCGAGAAGGTTTAGCATAAGTTGCATGCTCTTTTTTTCTGTTATTGCTCATTAAGCCTCCTCTACATCCAACGATGTTACGCATGAAGCTATGCGAAAGAGTATTATACCAAAACTTTTAAACGACGCCACCTCTATAACCTCAGATGAACAATGCCCTTATCAAACCTGCTTGATAAGCGGGGAATCGACAAAAAATTCGCAATCAATAAATTGACATAAAGCATCTCAAGGATGCGGAAAGGTTTGCTACTAAAGAAAGAAATAAATTCCTTTTAATTCATGACGTTGTTAGCTAAAGTGTTTTTATTAGCTTGAGGGTAAAATTCCTTAGGGCGGTAGCGTTCCTATAACAGAATTAACGTGATCTGATTCACAAGTTTACAAAATGACAGAAGGACACATCTATTCAAAATAACAGCGTATATTTTCAAGATAGTAAACATAATCATCACAACCCTTTTAATAAGTCATTAATAATTTTAAACTGTCATACTCTCAAGCTTTTGAAAACAAATAATATCTTTATAACCACTTCAAAACGACTACAGATATGAGCTAGCGAAACTAATCATCTGGAGCATAAATGGAAACTTATCTCACCGGAAACTTCCTCAATCAATATGAGGATTTTAATACTCTAAATGAATATGATAGAGAAAATGGCAAACCATGCTTATTAGAGGCTGCGCAAAATGCCAAGCGAGTGCTAATAAAATTTTGGCCTAAAGATGAATCAAAAAACAACGATATAATTGAAGATTTGTGGCGATATGAAATAAGACAACTCCATAGGCTGAAAGGCTTGCCCGGTCTAGGAGACTATATATCTTCTATAGTTGACTCAGGAAAAGATGAAAGGGGATTTTACTTAGTATTGGATGCCGACTTCAGAGTTCCTCTGTCATATATATTTAAAGAAAAAAAGACACTAAGTTTAAATAAAGAATGGATCAGGAATAGTAGAAGAATTGAGAATAGAATCAAACTTTGGCATAATTTTATAAGAATTATTAAAGCCATCGAACTATTGCATTCCCAAGGTCTGCTTCATAGGCATCTGGATAAAGATTCTATACTAACTGATCCTAGATCACTTGACTTTGACTTCCAATTAACCGGCTTCGAATGGTCACTACGCGTCCACGCTGTTTCAGATAAACATAACGAATATACATCTAGAGATTTGAAGATTAATAAGCAGTATTCTTTTTTATCTGATTGGGCTGATTTAGGTTTTCTAATAGCCGAATTACTTAACATAAGCTCAGATAGATTAATAAATCTTCAAGTCACAATTAATGATTTAGTAGATGAAACCGATCTAATTCTTGATGAATTAATTTTAATTCGCGGATTGATTGGTGTTATGAAATTAGAAACCAACTTATCGAGGGAGGCCATAAATGGCTCTATAATAATAGAAAAAGCAAACACTATATTGAAGTCATTAGAATCTCTAATTTCAAAAGAAAATTCAACTAGGCATATTGAATTTCTTTTTTCGGCAAAAGCAAACTCGGAAGTAACACCAGACAAAATAACATCTGTTTTTAATGCCATACAATATACCATAAATAGAGATCATGGAATCACAATTTCAGATAAAGATATTGATGAATGCTTAGACTTTATAACAAGGGATCTATCAGGGAAAATATACCTATCTATAAATAAAAATAGAAGTAATAAAGAAGAAATACTTCTTTACGGAGAAAAACTCACTTATGTACTAGAGAAAAAACGCAACGGTAAAACAGAGGACTCTGATTGGAACATTGCATTCTGCCATGCTGCTTATGTTGAGCCTCCAAGACAAATAAAATTCAAAGCTAAAAGAATAGCTTTAGAAAGAGACGTATTAAAATGTATTCAGTTTAAATCTAACAATCGTTATCAAGGTATATATAACTCTTGGGATGATCTAATCCTTGAACTTGAACGAGATGATAATAATATTCTTCCCAATAGAGTTATTGTCGAAGGGTTTGCTATATATCACCTAACAGAAATAGCTTTCGCAAAATCAGAAATTTACCCTGTAACATTAATTAGTTATGATAAGGACAAAACAGAGTCAAAGTTTTTTACAGTAAGAATACAATGCAGACAAGATGATGACCATATATCGACATCATTAGGTATTAAACCACCTGCGATTCGATTACATGACAACTTAGAGAATGATAGAATTAATTCAATAAGCTGGATTCTTACAGAAAACAACAACTTCTATGATGGTGATAATGAAGTAACATTGGATTTTATAAAGACAGAAAGAAACCATGAAGGGGTTTACGAATACATATTCACAACAAATACACTAAACCCAGGTTTCAAAAAATGCTTCCTTATACCTTCATCAGTGCAGGGAACTATTAAGCAATTAAGTAGAAGAGCATCATCTATAGATGAATTAAGTAACCACGCAGAGCTAAGGAGTATGTTAGATGATCCTTACAATAACACTATTATATCTGAAATAAATAACAACCTTCATAGTTCTTTTTATTCATTGGATGAATCTAAAAAAGATGCATTTGAAAAAATAAATAAGACTTTGCCTATATTCTTAGTCCAAGGACCTCCTGGTGTTGGGAAAACATATCTGATAACGACTCTTGTAAATCAAATATTCTCTAATGAAAGTGAGAGTCGAATAGTTCTAACGGCACAAAGTCATTCTACTGTCCAGCATTTATACCAAGAAGTGACTTCATCCTTAGATATAACGAACTCCAAACCATTAATTGTTAGTTGTATAAAAAAAGATTCGGATGATGATAGCGATGACATATCAATAAACCAATTAGACTCCCTTGCGCTAGAATATATTAAAAGATTTATTGATAGTGATATTTTTGATGAATGTACATCAACTATAAGTAAAAATTCAATTATATCAGCCAGTCGTAAATCATCCAAATCAGACAGATATTCTCTTATCAAACAGATATTGAAATCTGCAAATATGGTTTTTGCTACAACTAACTCCAGACAAGTAGAAGAATTAATTAGTGAGAAATCACAATTTGACTGGTCAATAATGGAAGAAACAGGAAAAGTCACAGGCGTAGAACTTCTTAGCCCGATGTTACTTTCATATAGAAGACTGATGATAGGTGATCATAAGCAGTTACCCCCTTATGCAACAGAAAAAATGAGAGAGATCCTCACTGACATTAATAAATTGAAGAACGCAATAATTATTGCAACTGATATAAATAATCAACAAATAAAAGGTGATTGGATAAAAGAGCGTTTTACTGAAAATTTTATCTCAACAATTGATAGCGAAACACTTGAAAAATTGAGTTCTAGTGCAGTCAGGCTTCATCTCTTATTTGAAAGTCTTGTGCTTGAAGAAAAAGTGAAATCACAAAAATATATAGATCGTTACGGTGATGATAGAAAGCATAGAAAAATTGCGAGCATGCTTAATTTCCAACATCGTATGCATCCAGATATCGCAAACTTGATCTCTAGCGTATTTTACGATAAAAAGCTTAAAACAGAACCTTCAAAAGAAAAATTCTATAGAGATGCAAATACTATTACCCCTTTTACATTTAAACCTAACTCACCATTACTTAACTCCCCGGCAATTATATGGATTGATACCCCCGATGTTCAACAAACTAAAAACAATTATGCTGCAGAATCTCTTCCTGTTTGGACAAATAACTTAGAAAAAAATACTCTTTTATCCGTTCTTGAACATTTGAGAGTGAATTCAAAAGCAGAAAAAACACCAAAACTAGCAATCATGTCACCTTATGCAAAGCAGGTAGATTTAATTAAGAGAAGTCTGGATAAAAAACTGCATAAAGAACCAAATTCGTTACAAATAGAATATTTTCAAAAACCAGATGATCATTCTTCATTTTGTAGCACTGTTGATGGTTTTCAAGGGGCTGAGGCTGACATAGTTATTGTATCTATGGTTAGAAATAATCATCATTCTTATGTTAGAGCATCTCTAGGATTTCTCCTTGATAGTAGGCGCATGAATGTCCTACTAAGTAGAGCAAAATATAAGATGATAATTATTGGTTCATTCGAATTCCTTAAATATTGGTCTGATTTAATCGACAAAAAAGAAATTAAAAAAGGTGATTTAAGCAATCAATTTTTAGTCGATCTTGTCAATAAACTCATCGAATATGAGCGTGAAGGATTATTAAAGAAGATTGACTCTAGAGAATTCAAACACGTAAAACAAGATAAGAATAAGAAAAGGACATAATATCATGTCACTAACTACATACGTAATAGTACCTTTTGGATACGGCATGCATCGTTTTAGTTTAGCGAAAGCCAAACCTTGGGGGCCAATTGAAAAAATATTGTTAGGGTATATTGCTAAAACACCTTGTACCTCAACTTTTTTAGCTAAGACATCAAATCTCCCCAGGCAACTCGTCGTGGAAATGCTAATCCCTCTGATGAAAGCTGGATGGATCGAAATAAAACCAATCAATGATGAATATTTTTTTGTAACAACGAACAGGGGGGCAGAAGTAGCCTTATATGAAGAACTACCTACTGATAGCATCCCTTATTCAAGAGTTAGAAGTTTTATGGTGGACCCTTTGACTCGTGAGTGTTACCGATACGAGAAAAGAAAAAAGAAACAAAGTTTTCAACTATACTCTAAACATAATATTTTAGATGCTACAAAGTCATTCCGTGGTTTATGCTCTGAATTAAATATCATCTCTAGCTACACTACTACCTTATCTAGAATTTATGAAAAAATCACAAATTACGATGAAGAGGTTATTGATATAGAAGATGACATAATAGATACAAATTATTCTAAAAATATACATTTTGCTCTTGCCGCCATAGACGACATGGGGAATATTACAGGAGTGCCCGAAATATCAGATGAATTAAAGTGTGAGATACTTAAAAGAGATAAGAAGATTCGTGAGCGCGCAGAGATATTAGATATAAGTAAATCTGATATCTATGTTGGAGAAAATATTAATGAAACTGTTAAAACGTTACCAAAACGTTTAATTAACAAAGAGCAAGTTAGACTGATTGCAGGTCCCGAAGAACATCGGATGCATCTTTTCAATTCAATAATCAATGCAAAAAGTAGATTAATTATACATTCTACATTTATCAATGAAGAATGTATTGCTGATGTGTTTGATAATTTAATAGATGCGGCACAACGATCAGTCCAAATTGATATTCTATGGGGCCAAACAGAACCAGAGGAACAGAATAAACTTGAATCTTATAAAAATGTCATAGCCAAATTTGACGAATTAAATAACAAAATAGTACAAAAAGGATTATCTACACAAATAAAATTCCATAGAGCCCCCACTCTATCTCATGCAAAATTCATAATCCATGATGAAATACAGGGTATTTACAGCGCTACATTAGGTTCGTGCAATTGGCTATCGAGCAGATTTAATAGATTTGAAGTATCTGCCTGTATAACCGACGATTTAATCGTAGCAGATTTAACTGATATATGCTCCCATCTATCAATGGGTGGAACTGGATTAGCAAATAACCTGAGCAGAGAATTAGCTGTTTTCTCTGCAAGCTTATATAAAAATGTTAGTATACGCAAAGAATCAGATGGTAATACTAGCGTTCAAATAATTTCTGCACCTGAGCATCACCCTATAGTAAAACAAGCTTGCAATGTAGTTAAAAACAATATATTTATTTGTAGTCATAGAGTTAGCTATGCGGGTGATAGACCTATAATATTACCGCTGAAAACCGTGAAAGCGTACGATAAGAATATATCTATTGATATTGCTTATGGAAGATCAAGTGGGGATCTAAAATCAGCCGAGCTTAAGGAATTAAAACAAAATCTTCAGTCTTTAGGTTTCAATATTACAACCGCAGATAATCCTGAAGTACATGCTAAGTTTTTCTCTTGGGACAATAACAATATTGTAGTCACAAGTCTTAACTGGTTGTCATCTTCTTCTAAGGGTGATATTTACAATGAACTAGGTTTCCTTATTACACTTCCTGGCATTGGAAATGAAGTGAAGGAAAAATTCCATGAAATGTATCCAGAATAATATTTATTGTTAGAACTCATTATATGCCATCCTATAATGATGGCATATCCCCCCCCTAATAACTACATAACAGAGCCCCCTTTACCAATAATCTTCTGTAAAGTTACATCTCTTAATGATGAAAATGTCATATATGTAATTAGTTACACAAGTATATTCATCTCAGCACACATTAAAATATAAGGAGAGGTTTTGATGGCAAGAAAGAAAATTTGGGCATACGCCATCGATAACAAAGAGGAATACATTAAAAATAAAGAAACAAATAAAGAGCGATTATTCTTTATTTGGGAGGTTATTAAGATGCGAAAAGAAAACCCTAAAGAGCTTTCTTTGCTAACCTTTATGAGCACACAATCTAACAAGGATAAACGAGCAGAATTAACACCAGTTAAAAAAACAAAAACCGCCTTTTTCAGATATAAATCTGATTCAACAACATTTACCGAAAGCCATGATTCTGATTCAGAATACATATCTCATGAAACTGCAATTCTAG
>ERZ773209.276-NODE-276-length-37658-cov-100.912800_pt1 | contig 37658 bp, 37 predicted proteins | sample MGYA00511109_ERZ773209 | MGnify/ENA primary metagenome ERZ773209 (study PRJEB29015, sample SAMEA2737786) | human gut metagenome | biome: human gut; feature: human-associated habitat; material: faeces | place: China | collected 2012 ...
CATGAGGCGTGCGCTGGAGTTCGACATATTCGATGCCCCTTTCCTTACAGATCCTGCGTTTCTCATCAGACCCACCTTCAGCGTTCACCACAAACACGTCCGGTTTCACCTTATCAAGAGTAGGCAGAAAATCGATGACTCCGCTTCCCTCATTGATATACGCATCCTTCACCGCCTTGATATTCTTGACCATGAATAGCCTTTCCTCCTGCGGAAACATAGGCTTGCGATGCTTATACTCCAGATAAGTAGCATCCGATCCGATACCCACATACAGGTCACCATACTGTGATGCCTGCTGGAAAAACTCCACATGACCGGAATGCAGCAGGTCATAGCAACCGCTTACAAAAACTTTTTTTGCCATAAACTTTATAAATAGTTTACGGTTTACAGTTTACTATTAACTGTAAATCGTAATTTGTAGATTTTAAATTATCGTCCCCCTCGGAGATCCCATCTCGCACAATCTGACATAGACCGCTTGGGCCCTTCATCTTTAGAGCTTAGCAGTTCTGAGCACCGGAGGCCGGTTGTATTCCCACCTTGTGAGGAGGAAAATGGGGTGGAGGTGGAGTCTTCTTTTATGGGGGAAAAAGAAGGATGGGTTGATTTTAGAAATACAATATATTCCATCCATTTACGTTTTATCAAAAAGCAATGAACTATAAGATATATATGAAACATCTTTATCAATATCTCCGACTCCTTCTTTGGCGAATCCTTGATGCCATTGACCGCAAGCTCGGTCCAGGACCAGGCGACCATCGCCTCTAACCCACATTCAAGACAAAATTTTACATGAACTTTGCCTTGATAAACTGTGGCACTTTCCAAGCCATTTTCATCAGCTTTGTCAATGTCACAGGTTTGAAATCGTAACCAGTATATACCCTAATATCCTCATCCCACATCTTCTTACGCTTGGCAGAATCAGTACTCATACCACCCATGCGCATTCTCGTTACGAACTCTGGGAGATACGCCACCTTCAAATGACAGTTATACAGATAGTTCACCAGGAGGTTGGTATCAGCAGCAATCTTGTAACTCTCATCATAGAGACCACATTTCATCATCACCTCACGCTTGATATAGCAAGTAGGATGCAATGGCAGCCAACCACATCTTACCTTCCAGCGAGCATACTTGCCTCCAATCCATTTTCTCACCACCTTATAGGTATTCTGCTCACTCACAAAGATACCATCGGCATAGAGGAAATCACAATCTGTCTCCTCCATCTTCTTCACAACGTGCGATACCGTATCCTTGGAAAACATAAAGTCATCCGAATGACAAAGAGCAATCACATCACCCGTCGCCATGCGAATACCCTTGTTGATAGCCTCATACATACCATGGTCAGGCTCAGAGATAAACTTCACCTTATCTTCATGACCGGCGATAGCCTCACGGATAATCTGAGCAGACTGGTCCTTAGAAGCGCCATCCACGATGATATACTCAATGTCAGGATAATCCTGCGCCAACACACTCTCCACTGCACCGCGAATTGTCTTCTCACGGTTGTAACAACTAGTTATAATCGAAACTTTCATTTTACTGTAATATACTAATCAATCATAAAACCCCACAACAAATAGCATTTGGAAATATTTTTTTCATTTCCTCCCACTGCACTAAAAATAAGTCAGCCTTATTTTCAATCCAGAGAGGTGTTTTGCTTGCATGTGTCACGTCAGCTGCAGAATTCACAAACAGGATTTTAGTACCCAGTAACTTCTTGGCAAAAGCAATAGTCGGAATACATACACCTGCACCTGTTGTTATAATACACGTTGGACGTTTTATTAAAACCCACATCAATGCAGGAATAGCATTGGCAAACAAAGTCCATTTTCTTTTTGGCTGGAAGTTTGTCAAAAAGACATGTTCTTTGTCTTTCATAAACGCCTTCGTGGATGTTGTTGGTAGTGTTAGCCAATAGCAATGGCAATCCGATGGTATTGTACCAATGGCAAGCTGCAACTCTCGCAGATGACCACCAGCAGACGATGCAAGACAAATTCGCTTACCACATGCAAGTTCTTTTATTTTGTTGCGCAACAGAACTTCGGCATTACCTTTTTTTATTTGCTTAAAGTCAAATGTCTTGGCTTTAGCCACAGCCGAAAGCAGCAATTGAGCTGTTTCATCATATTGCTCCTGGTATTTATGTGGATCAAACACAGATGGAAAAACACCGACAACCACACCAATATCATCCAGCTTCTTTATCAATTGAAATTGGTCATGTATGTGTTCTGTTCCATCATAACGTGGAATAATCACCATACGCTTACCTTTTTCCATACTCTCGCAGATAGAACCCCATCCCCCCTGCATAATAAGCAATGAAGCCTCATTTTGATAGTGTTCCATTTCTTCCTTGGTACACATCTTGAAACTTTTGCTTACATGTTTATAAGGATAATCCGTCCAACCAGTTTGAACCACAACTTCTTCATCTGTCGTAGCTGCAAACATATCAATAGCATACGCCATTCGCTCAAACGGCATATCCATTGTTCCTAAAGAACAAAATATCATGATTTCTAATTTAATTACATTTTAATTATTCGTACTTTTTCGAACAAAACGTGCTCCAAGCAATACAGTCTAAGCGTTTTCTTTCATTCGCTTTTTCATTGTAATTCTGATTCTCTTTGGAATCAGGAACAATATATCAATTGGAGCCAACCAAAAGAACTTCACATAATGAACAAAAGTTCTCTTGGCTGTTTCCATACTTTTCTTTGTTCCTGGAACAAGAGTCTTATATTTTTTTCTTCCGAAGTTACCACTTTCCAAGACTACTTGCAGCAACTTATTTCCATAGCAATAATCATTTTTCTCTAAATTACAATAATAATCAGCAGATAGCAATCCAAAATATTGTTCCATCATTGCTACCATTGCTTTAAAAGCCTTCCAATAACCTATTGCTTGCAGATGCTTTTGTAACAATGCAACATCTATCTTATCCTTGTAAGCATTCAGTAAAACAGCTAAATCTAAAGTCTGACGCAGTCCAATACCCTCAAGCAATAAATGATTAAACCAATGTTTAAAGACTACTAATAAATCTTCGACGACGGGTAACATCGCTATTCCAATTCCATTGAGAGAGAAACTTGTCGTTTTAGAAGATGTAATATCAATCATCTGATTGAAATACTTCTGATGTTTAACACTTCCGAATGTCTCTATCTTGTAATGCATTTCGAATCGGATCCCATGAAAGTCGAAACAATAATGTTTTTCAATTTCATCTCTCTCGATAGTAACTTGCCAATGTTTTTCTATGACATCAACAGCTTGCATGAAATGTGAAGAAGGGACATAGAAATCAACATCTCCCATAGAACGAGAATAAGGTGAAGGATAGAATTGTGCTACAGCCATTCCCTTGAAGATTACATAGGGGATATGATACTTGTTCATTAAGCTTGCAAAATCTACTAAGGCTTGTTTATAGTTCTCATAATGATGTTTTTGCATCACATCGAACATAAGGAAGTCATAGATAATCTTTTTTCTATCAGATTCTTGCGCTTGTTGTGTAACAATATGAATTTTATTATTAACCACAGCATTTGCTACAACACCTTGCACAGTATGTTCTTTTGCTAAACGCAAAAGTTGTTTAGATTCCTCTAAGGATATAGTATTATTATCTGTTCTATCTTGTGCCAAGACTTCATAGCGTAATATATCTAAAAGTTTATCTTCAACCTTATTCATAATAAAAATATTGATATCTATAATTATGATATTCTTTCACGCTAATTCTATCTCCCTTAGTTACACAAGGATTACCATAAACTATTGTATTCGCAGGTACACATTTATTAAAAAACTAAGGAGAAGTTGCTATTAAATAATGTTGTATAAAGAACCATATTTGTCTTTTGATTCTTAATTTCTTTTGCTAACGAAATGGATTTGGGAGGAGAAAGAGTTCTTCACCCCCTAGAATTAGCCATTTTGAATATTTTTAAATAATCTTTCTTTTATATATTTCGCCGGATTTCCTGCATAAATTTTAAATTCATCTGTATTTTTTGTAAGAACAGAACCTGCACCAACAACACTTCCGTTACCCAATTTTAAACCAGGAAGAATAATTGCCTTAGCACCCACAAAAACATCATTGCCAATTTCTATATCTCCTACCAATAATGGAAGGATGGAATTGGATAAATCATGAGTACCATTACAAATATAGACATACTGAGCCAGGGTTGTTCTCTCTCCTATATAGACACTTCCTAGATTATAGACTTCGCTTCTAGGACCAAGGCAAGACCTGTTGCCAATTTCCAATAACCAGGGGGCGTAAATTCGACAAGATGGGGCTATAAACACATGTCCATGAATTTGGCATCCAAAAAGCTTTAATAGCAATACATGCCACCGGTAAAATGGTTTTGGAAGCCATCTCACAAAGAGTGTCCATACTACTTCCCAAACCCTTATTAAAATTGCCTGTTTTTTAGACCAAGGTGAAGAATAGCCATCAGTCTGCTGACGATTCTTCCAATATAATTTTCCACTCATTTATTTATATTCCATTCGTTTAACATGCATTATATTAGTATCAAAGCCTGTCTGATGAAAATTCAACATGTTATTCAAAACCTGAAGATACTCTTCAGCCTTTTGAGATACATTAAATGAAGTTGATGATTTTATACCGTTCTTTGACAAATCTAGATAATGAGATTCATTTTCAATAATATATGTGATACAATTAACTAATCGCCCTACAGCATCATTTGCATGATGATCAAAAATTAATCCACTAACCTTGTCCGTAATAAAATCCTTAAAACATTCGAGAGAAGAAACTATCGTAGGAAGTCCCAAACCCATTGCCTCTAAAGGAGCAACTCCAAAAGTTTCTCCCTTATCTGCTAAGGATGGATAACAATATATGTCACATTTATCCATTTCTATTGCCAGTAGTTCGGGATCATAGATAGGCTCAACCCAATCTATTTGCCATCCATCAGCCAACGCATCTAATTCATCTTTATAATCTTGTCCACTGCCACCTCTTGGCGTATCCCATGCGCCTATAATTTTTAAAGACACATCAAATTTTTCTCGAACTTTATTAATTGCTTCTACTAAAAGTTCAACACCTTTTTCACGATGTACTCTTCCTGTATATAACAAAACAGGTCTAGATGGTAACTGGTGTTCTTTATATGGATGATAAATATCTGTATTTATAAAATTACTTATAACACAAGCTTGTTTCTTTGCACTAGGTGTTTGCTCCATCAAGCTGTTATATACTGAGCTACTTACACAAGACAATACATCTACAGCCTTATAGAAAGCAAACTGTTTCTTTGGAAATCTTGCCACATTATACAAAGATACCTTGTATTTCCATTTAAATAAAGGTAAAAGAATAGGAGACCAAATTGTATTAAGTACAACAGCATCACACTTTGGCATTTTCCACAATGCCTTTATAGAATAAACGAAATCCAACATAAAGTCTTTGGTCCAACTACCCGTTCTTCCATAACCTTTTATATATATATGGTTTTTATCATCTAATATATTATCTTTTGGACGTTTAGACAAGAAACACACATCTATGTCTTTAGATAAATAATAGTCACCACAACTCTTCCATCGCTTTTCTACAGCTCCTATAGCATAAGGAGGAATACAACCGAATGGCGAAGTTATAATATTAATTTTTCTTACTTGTTCCATACTTTATTCATTGATACAATTTTAATTATTCACAAAAAGTCAATTTACAAACTCCTTTTCCATAACATTTGCCACAATTCTCTGCCCTTTAGCATTGATGTGGATGCCATCACGATAATCATCCTTGGTTAAAAGATGAAGATCTTCTACCAATCTTACCTGATTCTTTTTGCACCAAGCTATGATTTCATCACCTTGGTCATTATATTTCTTTTCAGCATTCTCTTCTTGGTCTGCATGAAGATATACTACGAATGGAATCTTGGCACTATCTGCCATAGCCTTTAACTGATCAAAACCAGGATTAAAGGCCTTACCATTCTTATGAATATCTACACCAGCTAATACCTTTTGGTCAGGATCAAGTTCTTTATTACCTTTAACAAAAAGAGGTTGAATGTAGCGAGGATAGATATACCTAAAAAGAACTTCAGCTATGGCACAAGGATACTGCTTGTCAGGATAAGAAGGATGAACGCCGACAACAGGCATGAAGTCCATATTGTCATGAGCATCATGACTACTTACTAACAAGAAGATACCTTTAGCATCAAACATACCCTTCTCTCTAAGATAAGCAGCACAATTGCTACCAGCAGAGATATTCAACATTTGCATTCCAGTCTCTGCAGAGAATATTGAAGTAGCCAAACTATCTTGATCAGTTTGCACACCACCAAACAAAACAGAGTCACCCAATCCCAAAATATGCTTCTTGTGTGGATTCACCTCATTGCTTCTCATGCCAAAGGTATTGAAATAATATCGATTACCTAATCGAACACCACTTTGATTTGGTAAAGCCATGTATTCGTATTTATCATTAGATATAAAAAGAGGCATCTTACCAAATCCCCATACTAAACGGAGAGTGATTTCAGCTACTATCAAAAAGGCAAAACTTGCCACTCCAGAAATTAATATTTTACGTTTATTTTTCATTCTATTTTTTTATAGATTGATATATTTCCATCATTTCTCCTGCCATTACCATAGCAGAGTATTTGGTTTCGATGAGTTTGCGGCCATTCTTACCCATGACCTCCAATTCCTCATCAGATAAAGAGAGAAATCTTTTCAATGTTTCTACCAATGGTTGAGTACCAACCTCTATCCAAGCACCAGCATTTGATGTATTGAGATCATTCCATGGAGTACCAACGGTTGTTATAACTGGTGTACCTGAGGCAAGAGCCTCAGCGATAGCTAAACCGAAGTTTTCGGAATGAGTTGGTAGGACAAAGAAATCAGATTTCTGAAACAGCTCCCATTTCTTGTCACCATAAACGCCACCTATCAATTGTATAATTCCTTGAAGTCCTTTATCAACAATCTGCTGTTTAAGAGTTGCAATATAATCAGCATCCCCTTCTCCTGCAATAAGAATCTTATATCCCTGCAATTCATCACGAAGGATGTCGGCAGCTTCAATCAGATAATTTATACCCTTCTTTATATGCACTCTTGACAAGAACAGTATCTGCTTGCTCTTCTTCCAGGAAGTTTTCACAGCGATACACTCTGCGTCAATACCGAGTTTGACTACCTTGATATTTGAGTTATAACCAAGCGCCAAGAGATTCTGCTTTTCACTTTCTGCAGTAGCCTGCAAGCAATCTGCATATTTGATAGCAGATTTCTGGTACAACAACAATGCCGGTAACTTTCGAGTCCAGTAATGACGCTTGATAATCCAAGGTTCCAACATTCCATGAGGCGTAAGCACTACTTTAATATTGTGCTTCTGTGCAATTTTTTGAAAAAGAGCACAAGCAGGCATCCAGCAGCAGTTAACATGGACTAAATCAGGCTTTATTACATCAAAAATTTTTTTTACCTCATTTTTGAATCTTCCGTTGAAAGGATTATAACATGCCACATTATGTACCTTACAATTATTTATTGGCAATGGATTTTCTGAAGCATGAGTGATGATGTGTACTTCTGTTAACTTACCTAATTCCTTGCCAAGAACCTGCATATAAGTAGAAGTACCTCCAGCAATACGGTCAATACTTGGTATATAATGAATGATTTTCATACAAACAGTTCCTTTATGAGATTAAAATACTGACTTGTTATAGAAGAGACCGTAAATCGTTTAACATTCTCCAATCCACTTTCGATATACTTATCACCATTATTGATAGCTTCTAGGTAGCCTTTACGTATAGATAACACATCATGCGGATCAACTAAAACGGATGCTCCCCCAGCCACTTCTTTCATAGGAGAAAGATTACTAGTCACAACAACTCTACCTGTAGCCTGACCTTCAATGATTGGCATACCAAATCCCTCATATAAAGAAGGGAAGTTAACTATATCACAACAGCGATATTCTTTTAATAATTCTTCATCACTAATATTAGAACAAGACGAATATTCTATCTTGTTATCAATTAGCATTTTAATATTTTCTTTCGATATATTGCCGACAATTCTGAAATGGCAATTTAAACCTTTTAAAGCCAAAATGGAGTTTGGTAAATTTTTATTCCAAGTAGTCCCTATATGCAATATCACAGGACATTCTTTATTTGAATTCTTATTAACATAAGTAAATGATGGAGAGACAGGATCGTAAATAACATCAGATTTAAGTCCATAGTTCTCTAGCTCATTTTTTGTTTGTTCAGATATAGAAACTATCTTATCGGCAGTCTTCAATACTTTAATAAACAAAAGTTCCTTTAGTTTTTTCTTTATGCCAGATATATTGTTAAAGAAAGATTTTACATCATGAACTACTACGACCTTCTTAGAAACATTAATAAAAGGTAACAAATAGTTTTCTGTTCCTGTTATCAAGACAACATCAAAATGTTTGTTCTTCAGATAATTACGCATGAAGCTAACATTGGTCCATAGTCCTTTTAGGCTATAATTAGCAACAGGTAACTCTATAGAATAAACATTAACGTATTTTGTCATTTCTGTTTCAATTGGTTTGAAAACTTTCCCAATGGAAAAACCCATTTGGTGATTGCGATAAATATATAGTACCCTCATTTTAGTTGTATAAATTTAACTTTCTCAATAATCCAAATAAATAATAAAGTAACAAAAGAACCGAAAAACCATGAAAAGTTACCACTAACACCCCCTTCAACATTCCAAGTTAATGACACCATCAAAAATGCAATATAAAATGGAACCAAATTGCTATACAAATGTTTTTTCCATAAATTAGCATAAGCGGAATAGAGTGCAAAAAATAGTACATATAAAAATACCGTATACAAGAAGCCTAAATAATGAAATTCGCCATAGGCATGTAATAAGAAAGAATCTGCTTGATCAACATATCTTTTTGTCATTCCCTCTAAAACATGTTCAGGGCCTTCACCTTTATTAGGATTTATAATCTTAGGCAAAGCAACATCAATAGATTCATAAGTCAATTCTCCTAATTTCATGTCAGGATTATGCCGTATCAAATCATAAAGAGCTGTATAAAGCCCCAAACTGCGACTAGAGTTTGATCCAGCAGATTTATCATCTGTATCTCTATAGTTCCAATTATCTATAGCATTTGAAACAATCTCTACTAAAGAATCAATTGGATGTTGCGCATCAAACATAAAATTTGAACTGCGCATGATATTATAAAATGGAAAATAAATCAAATAAAATGCAATGCCAAATCCAACCAACATACCCAAAAGTTTTTTGGTTATTGCTTCTCTATAAATACTATATAGTACAATAATTAAGAATAGCATTCCTAATAAGAAAACTCTTCGGGGGAAAAAAACTAGCATTAAAAAGTAAGCTATAGACATTGCTAAATTAAATTTATTGATCTTTTTCTTCTTGTAAGAAAGTACTAATGACAAAGAAAAAATAATACCAAGCAAATACCAAACAGCTCCCCACATTGACACAGCAGCCTTAGTTTGATAGTCGACCTCTACTCCAAGTTCTTCTACATGAAGAATATATGTAGCTCTAGGAAGATAGAATACCAAGGAAACTATTATAGCTACAACTAATAAAAATTTTCCTATTAAATTTATCTTTATTTCTTGATATTGTGCTATAAATTTAGTTATATTTACAAGATTTATTTTGTTCTCATTTTTTTTATGCCAATACATACTCAAGGCAAGAATAGCTGTAATGAATGAGAAATAATAAATAAATTCTTGAAAGACTATACCGTCGTCCAAATTCAGTTTTCCTCCATATATCAATGGAGTTATCGCAAAATTTAGAGTATGGAACAATATTACCAAATCAAAGAGATTTAAATCTCTCTTTTTAATTAGCAACCTCAAAGGGTATAAGAAAGGTAATAAAGCAATAATAGATAATGTTGTAAGAACCATAAATATACTATTATAAATAAACCTTTAAAAGTCACTATAAAAACTATATATCCTTTATATGATTTATTGCATCTGACAAAATATTAATAATCTCCTTACCATATTTCAAATCTGGTTCCATATAGTTTCCTTCACCCCATTCATTCCAAGATTTGAGCATAATAACTTTGTTGTCTTTCATCTTTGTTAACGAAAGGACATTCTCGACTTGCTCCTTCCATAATTTAGGAGTACAATTACTGAATACCAAGGAATTTTTACCTCCGCGAGGACTATGGTCCCAATTTGGAATCAAAGTTGGCAATACATCTTCCTTATCCTCATATCCTTTGTCCCATATTATTTCATTTATATGTTTATAATCAACCATATTAGGACATCCCGAGAATATTTTTTTTACTTTATTTACCAATCTTGCTTTTGAGAATCCTTTATAAAGTTCCTTACATCTTGTCGTTGGACCGATGTTTACTGCGTCAAATCCCATTGTTCGCAAGATATCACACTCTTCTTCATTACGAGCATGAGCAACAAAATAAAAACTTTCAGCAATTCCTGATTCCGAAATCAATTTATTCCATGTCTGCATAAACGTCTTTACATCAGGCATATCCAAAGGACGATAAATCAAGAAGAAAGGTTTACCATCTATACGAATATATCTCTTGTCCTGAAAAGCTTCTTTATATACCTCAAAATGCTTAATATCATCATCAGGCGAATAAGTTTGCTCTATCAAAGTTTTTCCTGTCACTCCATTTTTACTCCACAATTTAGCCATCCAACTTTCATTTGCCCAACCTAAACAAAATGGAAAATCAGGCTTACCTGATGACAACACCTCTTTAAATGGGCGCTCCATCAATTCTGTGCCATTAAACCAATAATGCCAATAGCAAAAACCATATACGCCAGCCTCTTTGGCCAATTGAGCCTGCTCTTCTCGAACCTCAGGCAAACGAAGATCATAAAATCCCAAATCAGAAGGAATCTTAGGCTGATAATGTCCTTTAAATAAAGGCTTAGCCTTAGCAACATTTGTCCACTCTGTAAACCCTTTTCCCCACCATTCATTATTCTGTTTAAATGGATGAAACTGAGGAAGATAATAAGCGATAATTTTAACTTTTTCCATTATATCTTATTTATTTCATTCTTAATATTATATACTTTTGCTACATATTCTGGAATTATATTTTCCAAATGTGTACGTAGCTTTTGATAATTAGCTAGAACAAACTTAATTGAAGACAGTAAATCTTGATTCGAATCTATTTTTTTGCTATCTACTACCATTTCAATTGGTAACTGTAAGTCTTGCGCTATACCGACTGATTTTATGGAATAGCCTATTGCTATAGCAGGCACACATGTAGAATAAGCAGAAATAACAGAATGGGTTCTGCCTCCAATAAACATATAACATTGTGATATAACATACCTTATCTGACAATAGTTAAGCTTTGAAGTGTCTAATATTGATACTCTGTCAGTATCTTTATAAGCTTCATAAACTGATCCTGAAATTCTTCTATCATCTTGCCCTCTCCATAAAACATGGGGGATTAAAAGTATCTGATAATCTGATTGTTTAATAAGATAGTCTATAGCTTCTTTTACAACTTTACCAAAATCAGTTGACTCTAAATCATAAGCACCAACCACATAATTAGATATATTAAGTCCAATTACCTTCTTATCTTTACAAAAGCATTCTGGTAAAGGACATTCCTCTGGCTCTAAAATAAATGCTGGATCTGGAGCCAAACAAACATACTGACACCCAATACTTTTTAGTAAATCTGCAGTTAAAGATTCTCTAGCATAAATCAAGTCAAATTTTCTCAGTGTTGCTATTTTTTCATCTGTTAAATTGTTCTTGCCAATAGAGCATCCCCACAGACATGTTTTCAAGCCTTTAGATTTAGCCAAATCATTAGTGTATATAACTTGGTTATTGTCATAACACATCATATCTCCACCTGTAGATAACATTACGCCATCATTTGGCATTGAAGATATAAATTGCTTGTAATGATACCAATATGTAAGTGGCTTAAAATAGTCACCAAATAAACATGCAAACTTTCTAAATAGTCTAAACGCAAAAGACTCTTTTTTATCGACATGTAAAGTGCAATATTTATCAATACCTAGAAACTTATCTAGGTTAACATCTTTAGATAGCGCATAGATGTTTTCCTTCCCTAACAACAAAGAAGTGGCTTTTGTTATAGCCTCACACCCTCTATTACCACCATCAAGATGAATTGGAAGATAATATTTCATATTTCTTATTTTTTAATAAGTTTAAAAATTCGTTTTAAATTATGAGATTTATAATAGAATAGAACAAATAGCAAAATAGCTATTATTAAAGTTCCTACACACTCAATTATAAAGTTTAATATTGTTGTACAATGAATACTTTTACAAGCATACCATGTTAAACAACTTGCAATTATCACATATATATATTTGGAGAAATATTCCCTGAGCATATAACCAATACTTACACCAAAGGATTTTTTACCGACGCGAACCACATAAGGTGTAACATTTATGAACATTTTACATATAAATGGCGAAATCAATACACCCTCAAATCCCCAGACTTTTGCTAAAATAACAGAGAGGATGATATTTACGACACCTCCAATTACCTGTAAATCCCTACCTATAGTAAAGTACCCATTAGCAGTTCTAAATCGTTCCAAAACTTGACAAGAACAATTCGTGTACATATTCGCAACAATCAATATTACTATAAACTGACTTAAAACATATTCCTGACCTATATTGCCTACCCAAAGTTTAATCAATGAATTCAAAAGCTGTATCAAACATACACTTGAAATCATATATACTGCAGAGGTTACAAAATCTATTTTCTTGTAAATTTCAAACTGGCGCTCCTTCGTTTCTGTTGCAACAGCATTACCAATTCCAGCAGCTACAGCATTAAATGCCAAACCCATCAAAACTTCAACTTGCGTAACGATCATTGTATAATTACTATAATAACCCACAACTATTGTTCCAACTACAGCAGAAGTAACAATATTACTCACAGAATTGAAAAGTACTGACCCTAACCGAAAGACTGATACAGAATATATATCCTTAAAGACTTGTTTAACTTCATTTTTAGATAGCTTTTGAGAAACTGGTTCCGTCAAAAAAGGATATAATTTATCAATCTTATGGGAAAGACTCAAATTCTTTGCGATAACTACTATAACTTTAAAAAGTAAATACGCTATGAAGTTACGGAAAACCAACAAAACAACAATGTCAACCAAGCAACTGATAAAGGTATATGCTACTTCTATCTTACCAAGCTGATATGTCTTTTGATTAGCATTTACAAATGTCTGCTTATAGGCAGCAAAGAAATAAGATACTGCAGACTGTAAAACAAACAGAAAGAAAACCAAGTATAGATTTTCCGGTAGAGGCTGATCTAAATTCACCAAATACCGAAGAAAAGGCATTAAACTGCAACCCAATAACAGAATGACTATACCAACATAATAATAGCATTTCTTATAGAACTGCATGACAGCTTTCATACGTTCTTCATCATTTTCTGCTATTGGTTTATAAAGTAGGAACGCTATAGCAGAACCTAATCCTAACTCAGAAAGTGCAAGAAATGAAAGTATGTTAGTAAACAAGCCATTCAAACCAAGGTATTCTGCACCTAAAACATATATAAATACTGTTCGACTAGCAAATGACAATAATAATGTAGAAATACGTATTGCCACACTTGTCCCCATGTTCAGGACTGAATTTTTAGTTCTTGAATTAGCCATTTTTAATTATTGTAAATGAATTGCCCCCCCCAAGAATTTGACCATATTTGCTACTCATGAAAAGAGCGGTTTGTAAAATATCTACCAATTTAACTTTGTTTGATGCTATAATGCCGTTATTTATAATAGAATGGTTTGCCAAGACATCTCCCAAACTCAAAGCCAACATCTCCATATTCTTCTTCAAAACAAAGGAATAATCAGAATCATCACTAATAAATACTGTGCATATAGTTGCATACTGTTCTAATGGCACCAGATAAGAGACTTCTTCCTGTAACCATTGGTAAACCCGATACATATCATCAGTCTTAGGATATTCTCCAGAAGCAGTTAATAATGACATATTTTCATCTTTTCTATAAAGATTGACTATATGTGTAAATGGTCCTATTAGTTCTTTCGAGGCAGATACAATATCTTCTCTTGACAACCCGCCTTTTATGCAAAGAACAGAAATAGAAACATTCTCGTTCTTCTGAATCTTCAATATTAAATCTTCAGGAATCGGTATGTTTGTAACAACTAAAAGATTACTCTCTGATAATGAGCCTCCAGAATAACTTTTTTCTAATTTCTGATAGATGTTTTCATCAACTATTGGATTAACATATTGTCGATGACAAATTAACTTTCTAATCTTATTAATAAAACTCATATTCATTACACAATTTCCATCGCTGACGCGATGATGGTTTTACCATTTAAATGTCTGCCAACTGTAGAGGATAGAAAACATATTACGGATGCGATTTCTTCAGGTATAGCAATGCGTTTCGTTACACTTGAACAACCTGATATATTCTTTCCAAAACCTTTATCACCCATCCTTGTAGCTACAGAACCAGGCGCAATACCTACAAACTGGACTTTGCCGTCATATTCTCTAGCTAATAATTTTGTATATTCTATGACAGCAGTCTTAGAAATTCCATAAGGGGTATGTCCAAAATGATTGGAGTATCCACAAATACTTGCAACATTAACTACTTGACCACAAATATTTTTTTCCAACATCTTATCAGCTACCAACTTTGAAGCTAAGACTGTACTTTTAAGGTTAGTATTAACTACCTCGAAAAAAGTATCAGCTGTTATGCCCCTAAACTTTCTGCTTTTATCTGTTTTTTTTAAAATTCCAGCACAATTAACCCATAAATCAATTGGTGAGATGGTAAACGCCTGTTCAACTCCATTTTTAACACTAGAAGGATTAAGTTGATCCATTACAATGTAACTAACTTGGCTACTATTATCATAGGTCAAACTTCCTACAGCTTCTTTTAGTTTATTTTCATTCCTTCCTGTTAGTATAACATTGCAACCTTCAGATAGAAAACGTTGCGCTGTTGCATAACCTATACCACTAGTAGCTCCAGTAACAACCACATTTTTCCCTTTTATTGTTCCACCAGTGACACTTGTAGAAGAATATGCTTGTCGCAAATGCTCATCATATATTAATGGCTTAATATCAACATACGTGAACAAAGACTTAATCTTACTTAATATACTCATAATTTACAATTTATCAACAGAAAGAACAGAATTATTAGCAATAATTCCATCCTTTATTAAATCTCCCAAAAAATGTCTCATAAACTTTTTACTTCCATATTTGTTAAGTTTAAAGCCACCATCACAGTATAATTTATAATCGTAGCAGAAGTCTTCTTGTTTAAGATAATTATACAAAGGAATATTATTTAAGCGAGAGCTTTTATTCACAACAGACAAAAGAACCTTTTCAACAAATTCATCCGAGAAATTTCGTTGCAGCTTTGAAGACATAGGTGGTATAACAAATAAAGGTTTCCATTTTTTTGCCTTACAAAAGGCAACCATTTCATTAAGAGTATGCTCATTTGTACCTACACATTCTTCTATCTTCTTAGGAATGTCTGTTGATTTTAAATCTTTTAATTTAAACATTTGTATCCAACCATTCGCAATATTCTCCATATTTTCATTGGCCAATGATGATGATACAGAAACAGGATGACGGGAAGTAACATCATCTATGCAATCAGTATCTATTATCAAACGGCCTAATTGCTTTAGATTTTTCAAACCTATAGGGAAAATATAATGCCACCATCGTTTAAACGAACATCTCAAGACTTTTGGCAACATTTTAAATGGCAAGATTTTATAGTAATTATTGGCATATAAAACCACCACCTCCTCCTCATTGCAACATGTAACACAAGCAGCAAGATTTATAACAACGATACAACCAGGAGCAAGATGGGTTTCATATTGCTTCATCAAGCGAAAATCACTCTGTAAAGCTTCTGCTTCCAAACAGAAATTAAATCCATTTAAACGTAATTCCTCAAAATTATTAAAAGCATATTTTGCATAGGTGCTACCAAATGCTACAATTCTCAAATTCTTTGGAACTCCTTGCAAATATCCTTTTATTGTAACATAACTGTTTTTATAAGCATTGGTACGCTTATATAAACAGTTTGCAAAAATGTATGCTACCAGCAATAATAGTATTATTATGTATATCATTACTCAACTTTTCCAATATGTCCTTCTGTTGCATTATCTCTATGATGTATTGTCGCAGGATTACCTATTACGATCGAATGAGATGGAACATCAAAATTCACAAAAGTATTAGGTGCAATAAGCACATCATCCCCTATGTTGATTCCACCGACAACCGTAGAATTACATCGAATACAAACATTCTTACCAAAATGAGGTGCTCCTGCACGTTTACCACGTATATCACGCCCAATAGTTACACCATGAGTCAACATCAAATTACCTTCAAAAGTTGCACTACCATTTATGATAACCGTTCCCGGATGACCTATGATTAATCCCTTAGGAAGATTCATATTTTCATATAATTGAATACCGGTCTTATGGCTAAACTTGACAAGTTTATGCATGTAATACCTAGACCAGACTGTACCCTGAGCAGCTTGAGCTTTCCTGTAATATTTCAAATATTTAATCTGAAACATTTTCATTTCATTATGACTCAATTTATCTTTTCCTCTAAACGAAGCATTAAATCTTAAGTCATAGTCATATAATTCTTGAAATTTGTCAATATCTATCTTCCAAAAATTAACTTTGAGCATTTTTTTTAAAACCATTTCTTTCATAAATACATTTATTTGAACTAAGCACCAAACCTCGACAACATTGCAATTAATTTATTTTTAATTCTCTGCTTTAGCGGTGCTTTACGAATAGAACATAGATTCAAAAACGCTTCTTTGGAGTTTACATTAAGAGTTTCAAAGAAAAGTTTTCTATCTCCAGTTTGAGGTTTGTTTGTAATCAAATTACTATTTCCTGCAGCAATATCATCAATACTTACCTGAACACTGTCAATCTTGTCTTTTAAAATATTCCATAATTCAAGTCCTTTGTTACTGTGAACTATAACAGAAGACAAGCCTTTATTATCATTAATGTCAGGTGTACTATGATATACTCCCCAAGCATCAGCTAGTGTAAAATCACTAATTCTTTTAGCATTTTTAAAAGGACATTGAAAACAAGAAGGACGCATATTCCATGACAAGAACATACTTCTCAAATAGAGGTTATGCATTCCTCGTTCTTTAAATATACGTTTGTCTGTATCTACTCGGAAAGTAAATGTATCCCAACCAATGCTCTTTTCCTTAAAGTTTATACTTTTAATTTTTTCGCCTCCAAAAAAGGCTGCCAAATATTTCTGCCATACCACATAAGAAGGAATACCCATACAGATAAGATCTATTGTATAAAGGTTATCATAATCCTTTCTTAAAAAAGATTTCAAGCCTTCAACTTGACATGCCATACCAGAGTATAGAACCTTTCTACCATTCTTTAGTTCCTTTCTAATATACTTGAAAGTTTCATTATCGGCTTTACATTGAAGATATTTTGAACCTTGTAATGCGCAGAGTTCATCTTTAGATTCTACAAATTTATGGACAACATTGAAATCATTGTCGTAGGCCGCACCTACTACCAAGCCATTATTATCAAGAATCCATTCAGCTATTGGTGGAAATATGCTACCAGAAGAACTAATTAATCGTTGGCTATAATTCTTATTTCGGGCAGCAAATCCAATCTGCGCATCGCTATTTTTCTCACGAATACTTTTTCTATTCTCATATTGCAGAACAGGACAAACAGATTGACAAAGTCCGCAATCAACACATACTTCTTGACTTATAATTGGGTATTCAAAGCCTTCTGAATCCAATTGCATTGTTATAGCATGATGTCCACATGCAGAAAAACAAGCAGAACATCCGCAACACTTATCTTTTTCTAATACTTCAAGCATATTTTTTACTTATCATATAGATCCACATTGATATCGAATGGGCTATCGAAGTCCTTCAGCATCGCATGCTTCGTATCTTTCTCAGAGAGATTGGCATGTTCTGTTGGGATTTTCCAATCGATACCGAGGCTTTCATCTAGGATGCTGATACCACCATCTGCCTCTGGATGATAGAAGTTATCACACTTGTATTGGAAGACTGCTGTTTCTGAGAGTACAGCAAAACCATGAGCAAAACCCTTAGGGATGAAGAACTGTCGATGATTGTCTTCTGTCAGTTCTACTGCTACGTGCTTGCCATAAGTAGGAGATCCTTTACGAATATCTACTGCTACATCGAGCACTCTACCCTTTACGCAGCGTACCAACTTGCTCTGGGTATATGGTGGGCGTTGGAAATGCAAGCCTCGCATTACGCCATAGCTGCTCATAGACTCGTTATCTTGGCAGAAATGAACACTATGTCCCAGGATTGGGGCTACCTTTTCTTCAAACTCTCGCTCGCTGAAGCTCTCGAAGAAGTAGCCACGAGCATCACGGAAGAGGCGTGGCTCTATAATGAGTACGCCATCTATATCAGTTTTAATTATATTCATTGTTTTCTAATATTCTAAATTCTTTTTTTAGTGTTTGATTTTTCTCTTCAAGTATTGAAAGGAGATATTTGCCATAGTCATTCTTCAACATGGGCTGAGCATTTCCTCTCAACTGTTCTGCGGTAATCCAACCCTGACGGTATGCGATACCTTCCAAGCAAGCTACCTTCAAACCCTGACGTTTCTCTAAGACTTCGATAAAGGTAGATGCCTCAGAAAGGGAATCATGGGTTCCGGTATCAAGCCAGGCGAATCCTCTTGCCATGGTCTGTACCTTCAGCTGCTTATCCTTCAAGAACTCCTGGTTGACGGTGGTAATTTCCAACTCACCACGAGCAGATGGCTTGATATGCTTAGCTACATCTACCACCTTGTTAGGATAGAAATACAAGCCTACCACTGCATAGTTGCTCTTAGGATTCTCAGGCTTCTCTTCAATGCTCAGGCAATTGCCTTGTTCATCAAACTCTGCTACACCATATCGCTCCGGATCACTTACACGATAGCCAAAAACGGTAGCCTTGTTATTCTGCTCTGCATCTACTACTGCTTGATGCAGCATCTGATTTAATCCTGCACCATAGAAGATATTATCACCTAATACGAGGCAAGCGGAATCATCGCCGATAAACTTCTCTCCGATAATGAAAGCTTGGGCTAAGCCATCTGGTGATGGCTGCTCTGCATACTCAAACTTCACACCTAACTGGCTTCCATCGCCTAAAAGGCGTTTGAAACCTGGTAAGTCAAATGGTGTTGAAATAATGAGTATCTCACGGATACCTGCCAACATCAATACTGATATTGGGTAATATATCATCGGTTTATCGAAGATTGGTATCAGCTGCTTGCTGATACCTTTCGTGATGGGGTACAAGCGTGTTCCGCTTCCACCTGCTAATACTATTCCTTTCATATCATTATTTATTGATCAATAACATGTTTCGAAAACCTACCCGTCCTTCCTTACCGTTAAGGAAGGCTCCACCTCTCACCCCGACCCTCTCTCCTCAGGAGCGAGGGAGAAAACCGCCCTACTCGGTGCTCGGAACCGCTACGCTCTAAGGTTGGCGGACCATCAAAGGTCTACGCCATATTGTGCGGGATGGGACCGCCTTTCATAAAGTTATAATAACTTGAATTCATTATTTTAAACTTCATAACCTACCGTTTAATGGTCCATTGTTTTTTTTGAGGATTATATTTCAATTTATCACGATATATATCTAAAAGCATTAATGCTGAATCCAATTTTTCAGAGCTTAAATTAGTAATAACCTGATTACCCTTATAGCCATAGTTATATTGGATTTTATAATACTTCTCTATATTTTTCAATAAAAGGTTTTTTACCCATAAACTATCTTCTATTTTAGAAAGTTTCAAACCCAATTTATTGTAATCATGAACTAATAAATTGTATCTTTCTACAAGTTTCTTCCAATCATCTGTGTTTCTTTGACTAAGATTATTATACTCTTTTATCAAACTATCGGAAGATATTCGTTTGCCGTTTTTGTAAAACCTATCCTCACTTTTTATATACTCCACATCATGTATTGCCTTCCATTTTTCAACTTCAACTTTTGTTTTCTTTGAATCCTTTAAGACATAAATTTTTTCTTTTTTTACAGAATCATACTTAACATCGAAATATTCTTTTATTAAATCATTGCTAGTAGACAATTCTTTAATTAAAGAATCACGTTGCTCTATCTGACTATCGAGAATTGAAATTTGCTCTGTCGCATCATAAAACAAATAAGTAAGAAGCAACAATACAGCAATAAGCCATAAGAAAGCTAATTTTAATAACCTATTATTATTCATTAGAACCTCCTTTCTTTGCTCTATCGTTTAGTTTATCCTGCAATTCTCGATTAATTGCCTTCTGTTCCATTATCTGATTATTGAAATCAATTCTCAAATCAGTAAGTTCTTTATTATGTTTTTGATTTAACAAAATAATTTCTTCTTTATTCTCTCTTCCAGCAGTCCATCTACCAGCAGCGTAAGCGAATCCTAAAAGAAGAACTAGAAAAGTTATAACTCCTATCCAAAAAGTTATTTTTTCCTTGTATGAAGATATTTTCCTATTTTGTGTCGTACTCATATGCTATTTGGTATCTTCTGGCATATCGGGATTTGCTCCTTGACTATGCTTATGTATTTCTCGTTTGTCACTACCCACATATTCTCGACAGGACAGATTGGCTTCAATCTATCTACTGTCAATTGAATGAGGGAACGGCCGACTCCCATCACATCTATGAATTGCTTTGGGTAATCGGGGGTTGACATAGGCCAGAAGCGGCTGCCTACGCCGCCGGCCATGATAATAATTTGTAAATCAATTATTAAATATCTATCTCTACAATGAAAGAACTTGTACTTCAACCTTTTGTGTCAAAAGCGTAACCTATGAACACTACTTTTGGATTAGTATAACTATTTTTCATTATTATACCCCGAATCTTATAAAATATGAAGGGATTTTTATATGGCTTTAACTTAAATAACTCAAAAACTCATGTTTTACTTTGTTTGGTCAAGCATGAGTTTATTTTTGTTTCTATTACATCCGCCGTATTCTGGGGTATTTTTTCAAGAGGTTTGTATCTTTTATCTATATATTTATCAGACAACAAATCGCAGTTTCTACTACCAGTATAATACTTTGGAGTTTTTACTTTATCTGGATAAATATCAGGATTTGTTACGAATCGAATACTACGACTGTCATCGGAACATATCAATCGACATTTGGAAACAATCACCATAGCAGGAAGATGAGGATCATCAAAATCAGTGTCAGAAATCACAGCCTCAATTCTTTCTTGTTCTTTGTCTACTTCGGCAGAATCTAATCGAATAACTTTATTCTTATAAACACTCAAAACTTTGAATACCCTTAGGTACTTTTGGGCTTTCTTCAGTTCTGCCATATATTTCGAGCCGCCGATAACTAACTTCCCTTTACCATGCAAAATCCAATCCAAAACAGGCTTGAATTCCGCATGTTTTTCATTATTCGAATCGAAAACAGGTCCGAATGTATTGGTATCAACAATAATACACATAAGCTAAAGATCAAGCATTTTCAACTCCTCATCAACAAAGAAATCCCCATAACTATCAGGTATCTCACAATTAAACCTGCCATTCTTTCCTATTGGCATTACCGTAATTACATTACCACCCTCTGTTCTTTCAAAAAACAAAACCTGAGCCTCTCCCTTAGGCTTTTTCTCTGCATGATGCATCTCATATCGAAAACGGTTTATCATATATTCACTATGAGTTTCCAGTAAATAAGAATTGGCATTGTCTCTCCAATTTTTAAATACCAGCGTTCCAAAAGCACATTGAGCTTTTGGGTGAAGATGAACCTCAGGTTGCGGAATTGCTATTTGAGTTTTTTTGCGACGAAGCATCTCAACAATAAGAGGCATCACTTGAGAAACACCATATCCAACATTTGAGATATTTATCTTTACCTTACCATACTTCAAATCGAGAGAAAAAGGTGAAGATGAACCTGAACCAGAATATGACTCCACCTCTACACCTTCAAACAGAGAACTCTCCTGTCCAAATTGATTTAACGTTTCAATAATAGAGTTAGTCTTTCCATTTCTTTTATCAAAACATGATTTTAGAAAAAATGCGATATGATCACCTTCTGGTACAAAATCTCGCTCATACGAATCATAATACGGCTTCGCCTGTGCTCTGACTGGAGAAAATCGCAGCATATCTTTCTGGCTCAACACCTTCGGAAATAGAGTCTTGTCACCAACCATCAAATCAAACAACAAGCCATTTTCTGATTTTTCATCAGTATCTTCAAAATAATCACTTGTAGAATGTTCTATCCACAAACGAAAATCATCTTCAGTTGCTCGTGTATAAAGTTCTACATTATCATTTTTCTTCTTACTAAGAATGATTGTCTTGTTATTTGCTGTAGATTGATATTCAACAACAGAAGCAGCTCCATTATCATTTGTGAATTTCCACTTGAAAAAACAACGTTTATCATCTATTTTCTTTTCACAAGCAAAAGAAAAGTATGATTTATCATCAGAATATCTGTTTACCATATCAAAGAAATTCCCCATCTTTGAATCCTGATTAAACTTAAATATAAATGGGTTATGATTGTGATCTATGAGATACAACAAATCCATCACTGTCGATTTACCTGTACTATTATCCCCGACCAAGAAATTAACATTCTCTATAGGAATAAAAGTCTTGTCGAAGCCTTTATAGTTATTTATGAAAAGTTTTGTTATCATAATAAAAGCTTTTAGTCTCTTCTAAAAATATCTCGTGTATAAACTTTATCTATAACATCATCCAGACAAGCATCGTAGCGGTTGGCGATAATTGCCTGGCTTTGCTCCTTGAAAGCATCCATATCATTTACAACCTTGCTACCAAAGAATGTACTTCCATCTTCCAATGTTGGCTCATAGATGATAACCTCTGCACCCTTTGCCTTGATACGTTTCATGATACCCTGGATAGCAGACTGGCGGAAGTTATCACTGTTTGACTTCATGGTCAGGCGATAGACACCAATCACGCAGTTGTGTTCCTTGCTGGCATCATAGCTGTTGGCATCGGCATAGCTGTAATAGCCTGCCTTCTGGAGTACGGCATCAGCGATATAGTCCTTACGGGTGCGGTTGCTCTCTACGATTGCCTCTATCAGGTTCTCTGGAACATCGGCATAGTTTGCCAAAAGCTGCTTGGTATCCTTTGGCAAGCAATAACCACCATAGCCGAAACTTGGATTGTTGTAATGGGTACCGATTCGTGGGTCAAGACCTACGCCATCGATGATAGCCTTGGTATCGAGTCCCTTTACCTCTGCGTATGTATCCAACTCATTGAAGTAGCTTACTCGGAGTGCCAGATAGGTATTGGCGAAGAGCTTGACAGCCTCAGCTTCCTTCATTCCCATGAAGAGGGTATCGATGTTTTCCTTGATGGCACCTTCCTGGAGCAAAGCGGCGAAGGTCTTGGCAGCTTCCTTCAACATTTCGACATTGGTTACAGACTTGATTGCCTCATTCTCTTCTTCGAACTCTGGGCGCTCGATAATCTTTGGATAGCCTACGATGATGCGGCTTGGGTAAAGGTTATCATAGAGTGCCTTACTCTCACGAAGGAACTCTGGAGAGAAGAGAAGGTTGAACTTCTTCACGCCCTTCTTGGCATACTTCAAATAGAGGCTGCGGGTGTAACCTACAGGGATGGTGCTCTTAATGACCATCACTGCATCGGGGTTTACCTCCAGAACCAGGTCGATGACTTCTTCTACATGGGTTGTATCGAAGTAATTCTTCACTGGATCGTAGTTGGTCGGTGCTGCAATCACTACGAAGTCTGCATCCTTATAGGCTGTCTTGCCATCAAGGGTTGCCACGAGGTTCAATGGCTTTTCAGCCAAATACTTTTCGATGTAATCGTCCTGGATTGGAGAAATCTTGTTGTTGAGTTTCTCCACCTTTTCTGGGATTACATCTACTGCTGTTACATGATGGTGCTGAGATAACAGGGTTGCTATGCTCAGACCTACGTAGCCGGTACCGGCTACTGCTACTGTTATATCTTTGAAATTTTTCATCATTATAGTGTTATTTCTAAAATCAACCCGTCCTTCTTTACCATTAAAGAAGGCTCCACCTCTCATCTCGGTCTTCTCTCCTCAGGCGAGAAGAAGGGAACCGCCCTCCGGTGCTCAGAACCGCTACGCTATAAGGTTGGCGGACCATCAAAGGTCTCGCCATATTGTGCGGGAAGGTACCGCCTTGATGCAGGGCTTTCTATACCTAACCTTAAGCCTTATTTACATGAACCAGCAAAAAGAAAAGACTAGTTATATATTATTATCTCCTCATTAACTTTGCTGCAAATTCCAAGAAATCTGCAACATTTTTGAAATCATCAAATTGTTGGCAATACATACTTGCATAAGGTTCGGGAAACCTACTGCGTATATCTGCCTTTATCATGCTTGCCAAAGCCTCCTTTGTGTAGGCTTTCAGCAATTCGTTGTATTGCTCCTCACTCATAATATTCTCAGTCATTTCAACATCCTTACAATAAACATTGCCTCATAAACTATGATACAACCATCAAGAACTGTATTCGAAAATACAGAAGCAAAGTATTCTTTGCATTTCGGTTGTTATTATCAGATGTTTGAGACATATTTTACATCCTTACACTTTAATTTTCTGAGCCAATTCCATAAATTCAATTCGTAAACTATTCACCTTTTTCCATTTTTGAATTTGAACACCCACCAACTTGAAACAAGCTCGTACATAAACCATATTATACTTAATCAATGTACAAATAAAAGGGCATATTAGACCTACACAAAGAATCGTTCCAATCATTGTAAACTTCAAATAAAAAAGATATTTCTTATCTTGAAATGGAAATGCATTTAAGAGATCGGGGATATGATACTCTGTGAAGAACATAATTCCCAATGACAAAAAGAACATATAGAAAAAATGATATACGTAATGCATAGTATCTTTCTCTGCAGAATGCTTTTCCTGTGCAAATAAATGTACAAGTCCAAATAATAAAAATGGAGCATAACATATTCCTATAAATATAAATATGGTATCTCTAACATCCTCTTTAGTGTTTATATATTCTGGTAATTTATAAAGTAAAGTGAATGTAAAGAGAAGATGCAAACTGAATTGAATAAAGTTTTTCAAAGAAACAACCCATCGTAAACTTCTCTTCACAATGTTGCTTTTTGAAGTATCTACGTCTTGCTTTGTATAATCATCTCTTAACATAAAGACTAGCCATTTTACAATCCAATAGATAACTACATAACCAGTAAATAGGCTTAATACCACTAACAGCTCTAGGTTGAATGTTATATAGCTACAACGTAACAATTCATCACATATAAAAACAACTATACAATAGGCAAAAGCAAACATTGGTCCTTTTTGCTGCTCTTTTTTGTTTTCAATAGCATCTGCAAAGTCTATGACACTTTTATCCCAATTAGTCAATTTGGGCTGCAAAGAAAACTTTGCTCTATCTATTTTAGCTACAGCTTCTTTACAAACCTTACAAAACTCATCATCCTCTCCTTTTTGCTTTTTGTTTTCCGTAAACAAAAATAGAGATTTGTAGTCAGAACTTTCTTTTATCGAGTCCAAAGATATTGTAGGTTTTAGTTTTTTGGTATATCTTACTATTTCCTCTTTTATATCCTTTAAGACTTCAAACATAAAATTATTTGCGTTTTGAGCTATGCACAAGATAACTAATGTCGCCAATATTCCAACAAAAGTTTGACTATCACCTAATAAACTAACACTATTCTCCATTGCCATTCGCTTTCTGTTGAATCGTTTCTTTTGATAATTTTAAGAAATTATCAAAAATGTCTTTAGCATTATCATATAACTCTTTATTTTTAAAATAACATGCATTCCAAGTTTTTCCATTAATCTCTTGCGTTGTATAAAGCATATCATACTGAGGTACCAATATGAAGAAATTCAATCCCTCAACCAAAGATAGATTTGGGTTTAACTGCTTGAGATTAAAAGTAATCTTACCTTGTTTTTCATCAAGGAATACTTTTATTTTTTCTGATTTTTCCAAAGCCTCTTCAGCTTTGTCATTCTTATACAAGAATTGTATGATGCCTTTTTCCTTTTTGACAAATTTATCGAAAGATTTCCAGAAATCATCCAGTTTTGCCTTTCGTTTTGGATCCATTACGCAACTCTCTTTAGCTTTTTGATAAATATCAGACAGATATTTTAAATCCTCACTGAAAATAAAAATCTCATTTACATTATCAAAAAGAAATGTAAGATATATAAACACCTCTATCAAGTCATTGAGTATAAAGTTAGATGAGGATGCCTTTTTGGAAGCTTCCTCCAAGACTGTATAGAATGTCTCAAAATTACCTTCTCTTATTTTATTTTGTATCTCCATTGCACTGTTTTATTCTTTATTATTAAATGATTCTACTTAAATTCTAGCAGAAAGATATTGTTTTTTTATTAGCATTACTTTTGATTGGTCATATTGATTGAATATTGAAGTTGAAGAATATTTGCTTCCATAGCTTCCATATTTATTCATCACGGAATCAGACTGATATTTATTGGATGATAACATTCCAAGGAACTGTCCATCTTGTGCGAGCAAGAACGACTCTTGCCTTCTCACTCGCATTTCATATTCACCTTGTGTCATATCCTCTAAAGTAAGGTGGCTATTGAAATTCCTGTAGGAACATCGTCATCATAGACATCAATCCACAAATATTTATCATCCTTTCTAATTACAAAAGGAGTTTTCATATCCGTTTCTTCCGTATAAAGTCGATTTTCTTTAATAACAAATTCTGAGCTACCAGTTAACTTACCTGATTTAAACTTGGCCATAAAACTATCATTTTCAGTATTGTATTCCAATTTAACCTCACTTTTTTGTGGGAAATAGGTAATTTCATAGTTTTCACCATAGGAGATAACTTGTTTCTTTTCACTAAGTTTTAAAATTGGTTGCTGTAAAACATCTACTTCCTTGGTTGGCGCAATATTCTTAACGTCACTTAAAATTTCTACAGGCAGAAGACTCATATCAAGTTCCAATGCCATTTTAAAAAGCTTTTCCCATTGAGAATCCGTAAGACTTGGTTTATCAGGAATAGCTACATTCTCAATCTGCAAAAGTTTACGTTTCTCATACGCATCCTTCGCCGGCTGTTCCATATTTGTTATTTCAGCCAACTTTTCTTTGCTATAAATCCATCGCTTGTCTAACTCTTTTCTGAATTCTGTATCATTCGACAAATTCTTGGCATATTCGTAAAAGCGGATAGCATCAACCTTCTTTTCACGATGCTCAAGAATCTTTCCTACTTCTATTAACACCAATGTAACAAGAGGCATGTTTGCAAATTGCTTCCATGGCGCAAGGAACTCTGACATATGCACTGTCTCATGGTCAAATTTGCGGTTTACATAGTTTTTGAACTCTTTTGTTCTAATCTTTTTTATTTCATTAATAGCCTTATAGAACAATAGAGTAGTTTCCTTTGCAAACGTACCTGAAGGAACTTGAAGACTCTGGGCATTGCCATTCTTGACTTCAAATAGAAGTTCTACAGGTTCGCCATTTTCTTTAGCTATTCCTCCAATGTTATAAGCTTCGTCTAACAAACTTATCAAAACTTCTAGACTCTGCACCTTTCTCAGTTGATAAGGTAGGAAGTCAATAATAACATCGGAATAGCCTCTTTTAAAGGAAATGGCATTACATATAATACTCTTTTGAAGTTCTGATAAAGTTGCATCTTTATGTTTTCTATAATCTGCTATGACATCAGAACACCAATTTGGATTATTACTCTTTGGAGCAAATTCTATATTCTGTGGATATTTTGTATTTTTGTATTTAAGCGCAAAATAATCGCTTGGTAGTTCTTGACCACAATTTTCCCACAGTTTTATCGCAGCATCATCATTACCACACTCTTTTGCAATATAAGCGAGTTTGAATGAATCAATATTTATAGAGTAACCAGCAAGTTCTTCACTTAACTTGATAGCAGTACGCAATTCATCGCTATCAGCGTTTATGTTACCACTCTTTACCTTGGTCAACGAATAATTAATAAGTACTTGCCAAGGACTATTGTCTTGTTTAGCATTGTTACGTATGTAGCTTAAACAATCTGCTAAAAGATTCTTGAAACTACGCAAAGTGAAACTATCTGATATATCACAGCAACGAGTAAGACGCAAATCTTCAACATGACCTTTCAATTGGCTAATTTTTCGTATCACTCCTATAGGTGTATCCGAAAGTCCTAGTTCTTTCCAATAAGTATCAAGAGCTTCCTTGTATTGCTTTGCCAATACGAAATTGTCTGCAGCATCCATAAACTTTCCTTCAAAAACAAAAGCTTTAGCCAAGCATTCTTTTGATTCTTCGTTTAAACCACGTTCCTTATATCGACAAGCTACCATACGCATAAATGGTGCATCCTCTCGCATCTCTGCGTTTGCCTTTAATCGTTCGAGTTCCTCACGAATATCCTTTGATTTCATTTCATCAAAGTAAGCAAATCCTTCTGTTGGAGGTTCATTTATCCATCCCAATAATCTTTCATCTTCCCATTCTTTGCGTTTTGCCTTTAAGCAGGAAAGCATCTTTTCTTGGAGTTTGCTAATATTTATGCGATTCTTCTCGTTCGAATCATTGAAGGCAAAAGCCCAAAAAGAATCCATATTAAACTCATCAAGTATATACAAACGAGAGATTGCTCGTGTCACGGCAACATAAGCATTACAAATTTGATATTTGAGTTCAATATCATTTTCCAGATTTATCTGTGGATTATCAAACCAATTCAGCAAATTGGACACGCTAAACTCGGAATTTTCGTCTTTCAAGCTAAAGCCATACAATATGACATTTGAATATTCACATCCCTTTGCCTGTGAGGGAGTCAAAATAGTCAACCCTTCAGGAATTCCATCCACGAAATTAATTCTGTCTTTTAATGGAGAGGACTTGATGTAATCTTCCACAGATTCTCCTTCTGCTACAGGTACTATCATGTTCACCAAATTCTTACCACCTTTCATAGAATCCCAAATAGAAAGATTCTCTTTTGGCGAAATACAAAAAATAGAAGGACCATCTACCGCAAAATGTGGAACTTGCGGCTTTGAATATTCCCCTAAGCGAGCAGCTCTGAGAAGTTGTATTCGATTTGCCAATTGTACAATTTGGGAGGTTGAACGAAAGTTCTCGTTAAACTCTATAGGCCTAGGCAAGTTACTTTCATCATTTTTCCCTTCAAGCCCAACTTTATTAAACAAGCGTTCTACAAAATAACCTCTTAAAGAATCCCAACTGAAACCTGTAGGGTTCAATGTTTGAAATTCATCACCGGCAAAAACAAAAGGTAACTTTTTAACATCGTCTACCACGTCTATCTGACGATTGGAGAATGATGATATTTTAAGAATAAAATCAATCTCTATACGGGTAAAATCCTGTGCTTCGTCACAATAAATGGCAGAAAATTGCTCATCTACATATTTATGTTCAAGACAGAACTTAACCAAATCCTGATCATCCCAGCCAGTTTCTTCAGTTAGTTCTTTATACCATTTCTCCCAAACATTATTATAAACAAGTTCAAAAGTTTCACGCCTAACAGTTAGATAGTTTCTACCTAACTTGGCATAGTCTTCAGGAGTTGTTATCTTTTCAGAGTTCCATCCTTTTATATAAGTACGAATAACATGCCAACTAATACTTGGTCCATATTTTCGGAGAGCTTCACGATCTTTTCCAAATTTCTCCATCCACTTACGTTTAAACACAGCAAACGAGATATAATTTGATTCGGAAAAACGTGATTTTAATATTTCAGGTTGATATTTCTCTATGCAGTTTTTTAATAGGGCCTTAAACACATAAAACATATCGCCCATTTGAGGAGCTATATCCTTCTTATAATCAAGTTTTATTTTGTTTAATGCATCTTTATAGACACTATTCTTGTCAAACAAAACCGAAGAAAGTTTTTTCGCATCTTCTATCAATGTCTCACTATATGACAAATAAACAGGAGAAAGCAGTCTGGAATTATCACCATCCTTTTTAACTGACAAATATCTTAGAACAACTTCTGCAAATAAATATTGCAAAACAGTAGATTTGCCACTTCCCGCACGACCAGAAATAAATAAAGGATAATTTGGCGCATTTGTAGCAACAACTTGTACTTGTTCCTCTGTAAGGACCAAATTACTTTTACTTTCTTTTTCCATTCGTCTCCATTCATCTTCAGATGACAAAAAGGTAAATGGATAACCCCGCAAGAAATCAGTAGGACATTCTCCATTTATAATTTTATTTATCTTTATCCTATCGTCTTTTAAAGGAGCTGCCGCCAATATCCAATCTGTTCCTCTATGATAAATCAATATAATTCTATCTTTTGCTGATAACTGTCCCCATCCTTCAACACCGTTAATATTGTCGAGTATATATTCTTCTATCTTCTGAGCAGCCATCGAAAATTCATCAAAGGCCTCATTTACATCATCCTCGTTAGTTATATCTTCTACCCACTCACGTGTTTCGTAAATAGGATCTTTAAACAACGAATGATTTATAGGAAGCATGGACGAAATGAACGCAAGCTCATTAGGAGACAACGTGGCTAAAGTTTCCTGTTTCTTAACTTTTCGTGACTCAACAATAGACTTATAACAATTATCAAGCTCTACCTCTTCTTTTTCTGTAAGTTGATTTTTTGCTATATAAGAGTCTTTGTTTCCTTGCGTTATCTCTGCAGAATACTTGTCATGTCGATAAGCAGTTCTATAAACATAAAAACACACGTCTTCATTGATGACTTTTCTTTGCCAAACAAATGTTGGACGAGAATGCTTTCCTGTATGCTTGGTTAACCAAAAATCATCTTGAAGCAAAGAAGCTTTACCTGGAGCTTGTTTGATATCTACATTGCAGTTAAGAAAGTTCAAAAGTAACTTTTCATATTCGTCACCAAACTTTTCTTTTTTCCATTCTTTCTTCTTGTCTTCCGTTATAAAATATCTGTATTCCATAATCAAAAATTTTTATGATATTACAATACACAAATAATTCTTTTATAGAGAATTGTAGCAAAAGGATTTTTATGTCAATTCTACTATTTAAACTTGATACAATTTCAGCATCTCTTCAAAATCAGAGATAAATTCATTGCGTTCATCCTTGTATTTCTTGAATAAAGGAGTTAAGACCTTGGATGCAGTTCTGCCCCAAGAAGGCAACTGGCTTCTAAACCAAGCTTTAGCTTTTATCCTATCATGCAATATTTCATCATAAGTTATGTCTCTGAAACATACTTGCTTGCTATATCCTTCAGCTATATTTTCCCAAAGTTCATCTGCTTCTGATAAATCATGCAAAAAAGTTGAAGTCAATTGTTCTGGTGACATGTTGGTTGGTAAAACTAAGATGTTGTTCGCCTTTGTGATAGACTTCATCTTGTTGGGTTCATTACGTACATCACCATCAACTATCACAATAGCCGCTGGTTCTATGAAAGCTGGAACTTTCTTTGATACCAACGAGATTAAGTTTGCGCCAGAGAAGTCGATGTCTATGAAATTAAGTTGAGAAGTTTTGCCTCGCAACAGGTGCTTGGCAAATATGATATTCTCCTTATCCTCAGTATAGACTGTGATTTTATGAACAGGTTTGATTTTTCCTTGTATAACCTGAAGATTCAGTGTTATATTGTGGAAAGTAGCCTTGTCATTGATAACAATATTGTTGTCTTGCTTTTTCAGATAGACTAATCTTACCTGGTCTTTTGTTGCATCTTTCTGGCTGCATTCGCCAACCAAATCATCAATGCTCTCTATGAGAGACAAAGAATGGGTCGTAAAGAATATTTGCAAATTAAGTTTTGAAGCATATGTGCGCAACTCTTTTAGCAACTTCTTTTGTGATGCAGGATACATGGTCGCATCCAATTCGTCTATAGCCAATATACCACCTTTGTAATCTTTAGGATACTTTTCTTTCAAATGCTTGAAAGAGAACAATGCCAATATGATTTTACTCAGATTGTCTTGTCCCACAGAGTTTTCATTCCAATCATACGTGTCCGTTGTGATACCAATAGTTTGCTTATTAGCACTTTCAAGAAAAGAAGCTGATTCTATATGACTCTCTGTAATCAGTATCGTGTCATGTAATTTTTTGAATTCCGCAAGCTCTTGGTCTGTGAGTAGTGATGATTCTGAAACTGTTCCTGATTCAGCAACTGGCAACACACGCTTCAAACTAAGAAAGATAGTAGGGTATTGGATGTATCCATCTCCTTTTCCCCTCATGCCTTTCTGCCAAAAGCGAATGGTCTTTGTATCGGAGCGAAGAATGCTCTCTATAGTATAATCGCTACCATTATCAAATGTCAGTGTCCACTCATGAGAGCCTGGTTGGTCAAACTTTGGAGAAAGTCTAAACTTGTCGCTGAATGCAGAACGGTAGTTTCCTCCACAAAGAGGTTTCTCACCACCCATAGGATTCTTGTCCTTACCCAATGTAAAAGTCTGTGTTATCATACCCAACAGCGTTGATTTTTGAGTTCCATTCTGTCCAGCAATAGCTGTCAACATGGAACCTACTTCAAACTCCTGGTCATGAAAACCTCGAAACTTTTCTATATGTACCTTTTTAATTAGCATTATTCTACAATATTTATCTTTGCTAGGGCCTCTTCTGAAACCAAACAGTTGTTGGAGAAGAAGAGGACTTCAATACTTTTTACATTGTTATTGGTGTATATCACCTATCCTGCGTCATCAATATATTACAAATAGGTACACCTATCATTTTTTGAAATTTGTTCTTCGGGAATATGCTATGTCAAATATTATTTCTAAATTATCGCAAATTCCAGATTTTCAATCTAGATGGCTGCGAGGAGGCAAAAATATCGGTTTTATATCGTATTATATGCTCCTTGCAGAACGAATGACCTATAGTTGTACGACCATAAGGCTGTGGTTGTACAACTATATAGGCTATGGTTGTACAACTCTGGAGTTATGGTTGTACAACTATAAGGGTCTTAGTTGTACAACTGCAGAATTCTGATTTTTTGACGGAATCCACGAACTTAGATAACATACTGATTTACTGCATTTTATGCATTTTTATTATATTTCAGATATTCTCCAAGAAAGATTTTCTGGTCGAAAATCCGCGAATTTTGAAGAGATTTAATCTTGAATTTGTAAGGTTTTTTAGCATCATTCTACCCTTTTATCCGTTACTGTTCTTTCTTAAAGTGCAACTTATCCAATGCTTCTGGGGTCAAAAGACAATTATCGGAGAAAAAGATAACCTCCGTTCCTATACCATTATTATTTGCACTATAATTCAACCGAAACTCCTGATGACGAAACTCCTGATAAAGAGACTTGATGAACTCTGAATTATCATACGAAACGACCCATTTCATTTGACCAAGCCGTGATACCAGACTCTTGATGTCCCGGTGATCAGAATCCTTATAGTAGTTCATATACAACCCCTGCCCCTTCTTATAATAAGGTGGATCCAGATAAAGTATCGTTTTGTCGACATCCTGATTAGTTATTTTTTTAATGAAATCGACAGCATCTTCATTGTGCAATTCTATCCTATCCGCATAAGAGGCTATGCGACGGATACGCTTCATGAGTTCGTCTTTCCTATACCTTGCATCCATCTTATAATTACCGGTCTGGGCATACCCTCCAATGACACCTGCCTTGATGATTCCTGAACGATTGGTACGGTTCATAAAGAATGTTGAGAAACCTAAGTCTAACAGACTAGCCTGGTCCTTCTTGTCTACCTTCTGCAACTCCCGGAGCTTTTTCCAGTTTTCCATCGTAACAGGTGTCTCTGCTATCAGGCGACACAGATTTTCCGTATCATACAATACACTGTGCCAAAAGGCATAGATAGAACGGTCCTTATCATTGATGATAATCTTGCTGACATATTCATCAAAGAGTAAAGACAATGCAACGGAGGCTCCTCCAGCATAAGGTTCTACATACACCCCGTCCAGAAGACCGTTGTCTTTCACAAACTGCTTGAAGAAGTTGGAGATTTTAGACTTTCCTCCAGGATATCTTAATGGTGAGAGAATGCTCATGATTTTGTTTCCTCCTTTTTGCTTATAGCACCCCAAAGACATTCAAAGAAGGGCTGGATATTGTCCCATTCAATGATCAGATTATCTGCAATCGGACTGATGCGATAATTATGTATGTATGCATTGAGCGTTTGAGGTGACAAAGGAGAGTTACGATCACTGATTTCCATTTCTATTCCCTTTGTCATATCCTTATTGGCAAAATGAGAAGTATGCAAATGCTCAATGACCCTTTTGAGTTTCTCATGCAGATTCAGCTTCGACTGGCTCGCAGTCTGTACACCCACCGGCAATAGGTTGAACTGTTCCATATAAACGTCTACTGACATTTCTATGAAAATACGAAGCAGAATCGCTGCCGTATTGGTACAGGTCTTGACCAACAGTCCACTCATCTCCTTAAAAATTTTGGCTATCCGGGATTCTGTAATTGGCAAATGAAATGATTTCGGAACCAATGTGGCTCTGGTTTTCCGGGTCGACACCTTTTTGTCAATTGTGCTTTCTACAAATTTGGGAGCCTCAGCTATCTCCTGATTTTCCTGCAATTCCCATAGAACAACCTTATTCTCTGGAATGTTGGGATTTTCTATCCGCTCAAATAATTTGCTGATATAATCTGCACGATCTGATTTACTATAGATGACTCCTACCTTGAAAGAAGGAGTCAACATCTCGGAAATAATATCCACAAAAGACTTCGTCAATACCTCTGGTTTAAGGTCAGATACCAAACGGCCATTCTGCAATGCCAATCCCAACTTTTCACGTACGGCCGGATCAGCCAACAGACGCTGCAAATTGGTAACATTCAGTTTTTTCATCCTTGTCTTGAAATCATCATCTACAAAAGACGAAGCATTCAGCATATTGATTACCTGTAAAGCATAAGCTTCTTTTCCAGTGGTCACCTTATCAAAGCGCTGCTTTTGTAAAGAAGTCCATTGCTTTGTGCCTATTCCCTTCAATCCATTGGCATGCTTACGTACAACCCAAAAATTACCTTCATCTCTAGATGGAAAAACACCACAATCTACACGATGAATCAATTTGTCTGCATGTGAATTCTTCAGCTTGATAAATTTCTTTCGCAAAGAGAGATGAGAATCATCTATCAATTTAGGATTCAAAAGGAGCTTCAATGTCGTAATTCGCCGGTTACCTTCAATGACGATATATTTCTTCTCGTCAGTTGGATGAGGTATCACGTAGGGACTATCCATAGGATTCAAACCGATATTTAAGATATCAACGGCCAGTTGGTATAATTCATCATGATAGGCTTCAACCATCTGGTTGATGGCATCCCTCTGTGAGTTTTGGTGTTCGAACCGGAAGTTATCCAAATCCAGAAACAGATTGGTAACACAAATTGTTTTTCTTTCCATAATAACTGAGTTTTAGTAAACCCCTCGAGCGGTAATGGAAATTCCATCCGCCCGAGAGGAATCATATTCTAAAATCGTTCATTAACCAAGCAATGACTTGACCTGCCTTTCATACTACCACATATTACGAAACGCAAAGCATTTATGGCAAATTACTTGATTGGCAAACCGTTTCCCTGTTGATGCTCCATCTCGTGAAGAGCCTTTTTGACGAGTTCTTGTCGCGGTGGGAAAGCAGCCCTCAATACATTGGCTGATGCCTGATACAGTAATGAGAGCTCTTGATTTACATCTTCGGTCGTATTACACTCGGTCCATACTGAAGTCATTAAGTTGGAAAACATCTGTTGAACAGAACCATAACTCAAACTTGCATCGGGTGGATCAGCATAAAGCTTTGCTAATGTTCTGCCATTGATGCCGAGTAAAACAGCGAACTTTCTCTGAGACGGAATACCCCATCTTGTTTGTATCTGGCGAATCTCATTTGCAGCCGTGGTTAACCAACTATCCGCCTTGACTTTTACGGATATTCGGTTCATTAAGCAAACGCAGGTTAGTTACTAATCTAACTAGTATCGACCACCTTATTTGCTAACAAACTTTAAACATATCCTAAAAAGTGTATACAGTGCTGCACCCTATAGAGTACATCACTGGATTTCCAAGATTACGTACTTTTGTAAGCGAAATCAGAATTGATTTTTAATTCATATATATAATAATGTATAAAACTATCTGAATATGAGAGCAATGTATAAAAGCGAACTGGCTGCTTATGCCGGAGTGTCGACTGGGACACTGAGGAGATGGCTGATGCCGTACAGACAGGAACTGAATGAAATTGGTGTGAAACCGAAAGACCAGTTGTTAAGTCCGAAAGCAGTTAAGTTCATATGTGATCAGCTGTCTATCGATATCTAACAATGTCGAACAGCACGCTTTAGAAAAGCCGTACCTTCGCAGCGTCAATCAGAACAAACGGGATTGCTCATCTCTTTGAACTGACGATGACTGAACTTTATTTTTAATTTCTTAAATGTTTTAAATTATGAGTAAAAGTTACAAAGTGTCTAAGAAGACCATGAACATGGGCCCTAAGAAGGGTAAGACTGTTTATAGCGTTCGCCCTTACAGTTACGGTACCTTGACTACCAAGGATATCGCTAACCAAATCGCTATGGAGTCTACGGCTACTCCTGCTGATGTAATGGCGGTACTCGACCGCTATACCTATTATGTGAAGGAGAACCTGAAGAAGGGTTACGACATCGAACTGTTCGGTTTCGGTAAGCTCTATCTCCGTTTTCTTACAGGTAAGGCTGTAGAGACTGAGAAGGAGGCGAATGCCAAGCTCGTGAAAAGTATTCTTCCTGCCTTCCGACCTTCGTACTATCTACTGAAGAACGGCAGCCGTGTTTACAACCTGATTCCTGATTCCATCGAACTCGTCAAGTACGGTGAAGAGAAGAAGGATAAGACTACCGGCGGCGAGAGTACTGGCGGTGAGACTACTGGTGGTGAAACCACTGGCGGCGGTTCCGGCACTGAGGCTGGCGGAACTGGTTCCGACAATGGTGACGGATTGGAATAGTCTCTAACTCTGGCAGTGCCTTACCTCTCTGAAAGGGAGGCACTGCTAAACTCTGATAACTTATTGTTTCATTTAAATTTTATTGATTATGAAAATGTTTCGTTCTAACTC
>ERZ773209.281-NODE-281-length-37455-cov-8.247540_pt1 | contig 37455 bp, 36 predicted proteins | sample MGYA00511109_ERZ773209 | MGnify/ENA primary metagenome ERZ773209 (study PRJEB29015, sample SAMEA2737786) | human gut metagenome | biome: human gut; feature: human-associated habitat; material: faeces | place: China | collected 2012 ...
GGTGGGCTGCCTCCGGCAGTTCGAAGAAAGCTCTACTATGATCATATCTTTCTCGCTGCATAATTCTTGTTCGAATAAAATGTGTCAAGTGATATTGACAAAACCACTACCTCACTTTGTGTGCTTCACGATGATGATAACCGCTGCGGTCACGGCGGTAACAACGGCACTTCCGATTACAATGATTTTCTTCATTGTCTGAACTTCCTTTCTCTTTCTTCGTTCTGAATGCTGCGCTCCTGTTCGCCCTGCTGTCTGCGACGGGCGATCTCAGACAAGTGTTGATGTTTTTCTCTTGAAAAGTGCGAATGACTGTTGCGGCGAAAATAATCGTCAAACAGCTCATTCAAAGTCGGAACTGTATCCGCCGCACGCTGTTCAGGAACAGTAGGTGCTTTCGCTTTTTCCTTGATTTTCTCATGTTCCTGAATATCCGACATCGTTCTGCCGTTCACGGAGATCACACGGTCAAGTTCACGCTGAAGCGTGGGAGTATCACAGAGACAAAAATCCACATAGGTCTTGCATAGGGCAAGCTGGACCTCATCGGGACGGTTCTGCAACGCACCGATCGTTGTGTTCAATAGGTCTGCGACTTCGCCCAAAAGCCGATAATAACCGTCAGGTTCTCTGTATGCTTGCAATTCACGGAGCAATGCTTCATAGTTGCCGGACTCCGCTTTTGCGATAATATCCTCGACTTGTTCCTTGCAGCTGCCGTCATAGGTCAGCACCATTTCGGTTTCACCGTATCGGGCTGAAAAAGGAATACCGCTTTTGTCGAGGGCTACGCATATCTCCTGTGCCTTATCCGTATTAAAGCGGATAAACTCCTTGTTGGCGATAGAAGTAACATCTATGCCTGCGATATATGAAAACTCTGTCACGGTGCGATCATTTCCCTGATATGATCGATCAGGTCGGTGTTTGTGCTGTCGACATCGTACTCCATTGTGTACGCACCGCAGATATTCTCCTGAATACGACGAGGGAGCGGTCTCAGCTCACGCACAGGAACACCGATCAGCTTGGCAACATTGCCAAGCTCTGAAACTGCAAGTGCTTTGTTCACAAGGTCATAGAAACGCTCTGTTTGCGAGCTGTCCATCATGTACTCATAAACGATAGTCTGCTGAGTATCGTAATCAAGGCTGCGGAGTGTCACAGGCAAAATGCCAGTTGATTTTGCAACCTCATCAAGCCCGATATATACCGAGCCTTTCTGCCACAGATCGTCCAGTGCTTCAAAGACTATCTTTTTGTCCTCGTCATTTCTGATAGCAACAGTTTCAAAAACTGCCGTCATACTGTTTTTGATCTCATCGTTCATAGCGGAAATGCTGTCCTCGGAGACACCGAGGATCTTTGCGACTTCCGCAAGCTGGTTGTTGTTCATAAAGAACACTCCTTTCTGGATTCAGCCCCGCAAGCGATTGACTTTTTCGGGGCGGTTTGCTATAATAGTATAAATAAGAGATAGGGCGACTGCCCTTCAAATCGGGATTTTAGGAGACGATGAAATGATTAGGAAATACGTTGATGATGATATAGATTTAGTAATGCAAATATGGTTGAATACGAATATTCATGCACATAGTTTTATATCTCAAGATTACTGGAAAAACAACTTTGATATGGTAAAAGAAATGATGCCACTTGCAGAAATATATGTACATGAAGTTGACAATGCAAATCAGATAGATGGATTTATTGGATTAAATAACGACTATATTGAAGGAATCTTTATAAAAGATGTAGCACAGTCAAAGGGAACCGGAAAACAGTTATTGGATCATGTGAAGAAAATCAAGTCCACTCTAAAATTGAACGTTTATCAAAAAAATGAGAGAGCAATTCAATTTTATCTGCGAGAAGAATTTAGTATCCAATCTGAATGTGTAGATGATAATACGGGAGAAAAGGAATTTACAATGGTATGGAAGCGTTAAATTCCAGTTTGTAGAACTATACTCAAACAGCAAGGACACCCTTGCTGTTTTTATTTACCCCTCTCAGTTTTCCACTGATAGTACACCTTCCCATTGTACGGATTCTCCACGATTTCAGGGCGGACGATCGTCTTTTTGCCCTTAGATGTGTAGCTTGTGGACTTGCCGTCAAGCAGTCCCTTGACCTGGGTATCGGAAAGCTCCACGCCGTACACCTTAGCGATGTTCATACCGCATTTGCCCTTGCAGTACCAGCCGAACTTACCCTTGACTACCTCACCGCCGCATTTCGGGCATTTGCCAATAGGCTCATGACCGCCATCAGAAAGAGAAACAGACTTATCCACCGCACCGTATTTACGGCACATCTCAGCGATAAACTGCTGAATGCCCGACATGAACACCGCTTCGGGCAGGCTGCCGTGTTCTATCTGCTGTAACTTTGATTCCCATTCAGCCGTCAGCTTTGCGGACTTCACCTCATCGGGAACGACCTTGACAAGTTCCTTGCCTCTGTCTGTTGCCCTGAGTTGTTTGCCGTCACGCTCCACATAGCCGTTTTTCACAAGTGATTCAATGGTTGCCGCTCGTGTCGCAGGAGTACCGAGACCCTTTTTCTCCGTGTCCCCGTCATAGTCCTCGTTTCCGGCTCTCTCCATAGCAGATAACAGCGTATCTTCCGTGTAGGGCTTCGGCGGAGAAGTGAAGTGTTCGCCCTTGCTTGCAGTTACAATGAAGGTCTGTCCCTCAGAAACCGCAGGCAGAGACTTTTCATCATTCTTTTTGTCGGTCTGCTTTGCATAAGCTTTCCAACCCATATCATGAACAGTTCTGCCTGTTGCCGTAAACTCCGTACCGTTGCAGATACCTGTCAGCTTGACCGCTTCATACTTGTGTGCCGGAGCCGTTGCACAGATGAGTTTTGTGGCGATCAGCGTGAGGATATTTTTCTCACCTGTCGGCAGTGAAGAAAGGTCAGCCGTTGAGATACCGCTTGTGGGGATAATTGCGTGATGTCCCGATACCTTACTGTTGTTGATGACCTTTGCAATATCGAGAGTATGGAAGATACCGAACCCGAAATAGGTATCACAGAGCTTTGCAACATCAAGAGCTGTCTGTGCCATATCATCGCTGAGATACTGGCTGTCGGTACGGGGATAAGTGACGAGCTTGCCCTCATAGAGCGACTGGGTATAGTCCAGTGTTTGCTGTGCCGTGTACCCGAAACCCTTGTTTGCTTCACGCTGTAAGGTTGTCAGGTCATACAGCTTCGGAGCTTTATCGGTCTTGACCTCACGCTTGACCGAGCTGATTGTGACCGTACAGCCGTCACAGGCAGATACAAGAGCATCGGCGGACTTCTCATCATCGATCCTTGCAGATGATAGAGTAAAAGCACCACAGTTGAGATCAGCCGTAAAATACTTCTGCTTTACAAAGCCGTTTACCTCCGTATCACGCTGAACGATCATTGCAAGAGTAGGTGTCTGCACCCTGCCAATATTGAGCTTGCCACCGTAACGGACGGAAAACAGCCGAGAGCCGTTCATACCCACAAGCCAGTCAGCTCTGGCACGGGCATAGCCTGCATTGAAAAGATTATCGTATGCGGACATTGGCTTCATAATAGAAAGTGCCTTGCGGATAGCCGACTCCTCAAGAGAAGAAACCCACAGTCGCTTGACTGGCTTTTTGCAGTTCGCCATGTTATAGACATAGCGGAAAATGCACTCGCCCTCACGGTCAGCATCAGTCGCACAGATGATCTCCGAAATATCGTCCCTGTTCATAAGGCTTTTCAGGAGATTGTACTGAGCCTTTGTGCTGTCAGTCACACGGAACTTCCAGTTTTCAGGAATCATAGGGAGCTGAGAAAACCTCCACTTCTGTTCCCAACCGTTGCCATAGTCATTTGGGAACTTCAAGCCCACCAAATGACCGACACACCATGATACAATATAGCCGTTGCCCTCGGTGTAGCCTTTGTGTGCGGAGGAAGCTCCGACCACGGCACTGATTGCACGGCTTACACTTGGCTTTTCGCCAACGATCAAAATTGACATAAAATTTCTCCTTTCGATATATATCACTATTGACTTGTTAGGTCAAATGTAGTATAATATATTCAGTACAACATGGGAGGTGTTGAATATGCTGTATGATTATCTTCTTGAAACATTTGGAAAGAATGAACCGATATTTCTCTCGGATATTCATTATGAGGACTACTCTGATATTTGGCTCAAAAAGAAGCTTGCCAAGCTGTGTGAAAGCAATCAGGTCATTCGCTACGAACGAGGTATCTATTATATCCCTGTTAAAACACCGTTTGGAAACAGTATTCTGAATCCTAACAGGATCATCGAACGAAAGTATTTATCCGAAAAAGGAAATCGTATCGGATTCTATACAGGTATCACGGCATTGCAGCAGGCAGGACTTTCTACACAGATGTCAAACATTCCTGAGATACAAACGAATAACGAAAACTCAAAGCTCCACAGAGTGAAAGTAGGAAATCAGGAAGTGATACTGCGAAAATCAAGAGTCAAGATAGACAACGACAATATATTTGTTTTGCAGTTCCTTGAAATGATGAATAGTACCTCGTCAGGTTATTTTGACGATGAAAGAAAAGCTGTCATCAAAAGCTGGATCAGGAAATGCAATATCTCTCAGGAGCTTGTTACAAAATATGCACCGTTTTTCCCTGACAAGGCTTTGAGAAATCTCATAGAAAGCGGAGTGATCTATTATGTTGCATAATGAAAAGGATGCCTTTGAGCAGCTTGTACTGCGAACCTCTGACTATCTCGGAGTCAAGGCAGAGATCGTTGAGAAGGACTATTTTGTGACTCTTTTCCTGAAACGGATCGCCGCTGTTATGCCGGATATCGTTTTTAAGGGCGGCACATCACTGTCAAAGTGCTACCATATCATCAAGCGTTTTTCTGAGGATATTGACCTGAATGTTCAGTCCGAGAAGAAACCGTCTGAAAGCAAGAGAAAGCAGCTCAAAGCGAATATCACGAAAATTATCAGTGATTTAGATTTTGGGCTTACCAATGCCGATTCGATCAAAAGCCGCAGAGACTACAACCGATATATCATTGACTATCCCTCGTCACTGTCCGCTGCTTATCTGAAGGAACAGCTTATCGTTGAAACAGCTATCTATCAAAGAGCCTATCCTACGAAGATAATGACAGCAGACAGCCTGATCTATCAATATCTTCACGAAAACGGATACGATGCTTTTATTAAGCAATATGATTTAGAGCCGTTTACGCTGAATGTTCAGACCGCAGAACGAACAATGCTTGACAAGATGTATGCTCTGGCAGATTATTATCTGCTAAATACCACAACGGAACACTCAAGGCACATCTACGATATTTACAAACTGTATGAGATTGTAACGATCGATGATACGCTGAAAGAACTTGCATTATCTGTCGCTGAGGAGCGTAGACCGCATAAAATGTGCCTTTCTGTTCAAGAGGGTGCAAATGTCACCGATATTCTCCGAGAGATCATTGATAAGAAGATCTATAAGGAGGACTACGATACAATAACCGCACCTCTGCTGTTTGAAACCGTTCCCTATGATACAGCGATCACAGCGTTAGAGAGTATTCTTCACAACGGCATTTTTGAAAAGCTCTGATATAGTTATACAGGCACAGCCCGACAAGGACTGTGCCTTGTCTTTTTCAGATCAGCTTTGTAAGCTCCACATTTTTGATGTAGACCTTATGTCTGAATCTCTGTTCCCACCCGTTGCCATAGCCATTCGGGAACTTCAAGCCCACCAAATGACCGACACACCACGATACAATATATCGGTGTAACCTTTGTGTGTGGAAGAAACTCTGACCACGGCACTGATTGCACGGCTTACACTTGGCTTTTCGCCAACGATCAAAATTGACATATATCGACTTTCTATCTTTTTTATTTCCCAAAATTAAAAAATTCACAAGTTTGGGAAACAGGAAATAAACGCCTTTTTCCTAAATTTCATATCAAAATAGGAGAAAAGCATCTGATTATCAAAGCACATTTCCTGATAGGGGGAGTGTGCTTTTACTTTTTAGAATTGTTGTACGACCTGAGTCGAAAATACACCTCAGTTGTGATGTTGACCGGAATCATATAGTTGGAATACTCGTCCCCGATATATCCTGCCTTTCTGAGAGCAGAGATAACCTTTGCAGCGGTATCCTTGTCAACCTCAAGCCACTCACGAATCTGCTTGTTCGAGGTGTACTTGTCAAGCGAAATATGGTAAACAAGCATATCCATATCTTTCTCCGAAATGCCCTCAACCTTAACAGAATCAAGCGGAGCAAATTTATGTATGCTTACAGAGAAAGAAGGCTTATTCTCCGTCTTAGGTGCAAGGCACGCATCGTCAGGCTCATCGTAATTGTCATAGAACCTGAACTCGTCCTCATTATCGTCAAGCTCAATATCGTCCTCGTCATCACCGTACTTCTCACGAAAACGCTCGTTGATCTTGCCATTGCTTTCACCGAGCTTATATGCAGCGTAGGCAGCACCTGCCATAGCACCGAGTCCGACAATTCCCTTGATGATCTTCTTTACGTTCATAATAGAAACCTCCACATTTTTCAGTATTCCACGGGTTCACCGTAGTTGATTTTCTTGATAGACTTGATATTGGAACTCAGATCAAGCCCGTTCCAGTTATAGTAGCCACAGCTACCGCTAAATGCCACGCAGAACGGTAAGTGATGATCGTCATAGATAAACTCAACGATACACTTACCGCTGCCGCCGAAGTTGTGATATTTTCCCTCACCATCATCGGCATAGCCCTTACTGTCACATATCTTTGTAGTAAACTGCGTACCGTTTTCAAGCTCGATCAGGAAACGATCTCCGCAGTATCCGTACCATACGCCCATTGCACAACAGTAATCCCCGTACTCATCACGGCGTATTCCGGTTCCTGTTATGGTATCGACCTTTGAACCGTATATTGCCCCTGAGCTGGGCATAGCCGTCAGTCCCGAAGCTCTTTCGCCTGCAAAGCAGCTTGTCCAGCCGTCCTCATACGAAAAGTCATATATGACCTCAACCGTTTCGGTCTTGCCGTCAGCGGTTGAAGGTATTACGGAATATCCGTCTTTTTCTTCCGCAGAAAGAATAAGTTCGACTGTCACTGTGTACTCTGTATTCTCACGCAGACCTGTTATGTAGCAGAGGTCATTGCCTTTGAACACAAAGTACATATTATCGCTGAAAGCATAGTTATCATCATGAGCCGTGCAGCTCACAGAATAATCACGGTCAGGCTCAGAACCCCACGATACTTTCAAGCAGGAAACAGAAATCGTCGATACATTCAGGTTATCTGCTGTCAGCTCGATCAGTTCAGGTTCGGAAGGTACTCCCGAAAACTCCATAATAAAGCCCATGATAAGGCTGATCGCTTTCCTCTGTATGTCAGGATCAAACATCTTTCTTTTTCTGCTCTTTTTCATTTACCTTCATTTCTTTCACGAAAGCACGGTATTTCGCTGTATATTCATAGGACTTGCCGAAAATGTTGACGGCAGCCTTGTATAAATTCGGCTCATGTTCCTCGATGATCGCAAGTTCTTCATTGATGTGCTTGCTGAACGGACAGCCTACACAGCCTGTTCTCCGCAGACCGTATTCCGTGTAGCATCGGGAGTGCTGAACATCGAATAACTGCTCATAGTCCTTTTTATCACCGTCCGTGTACCAAAATACCGGACGGAATGTGTTGCACCCCTTAGACTTGCTCTCAGAAAAACAAGTCTTATAAGCCGCCGAACGGATACCGCCTTCAGCTTGTCGGATACCTGTTATATCCAAGGCTGCATCATGTTCCTTGACGATACGCTTTGCGGGCTTCTTTTTCGCATATTCACAGCACTTGTTGGATATGGAGAAATCCGGCGGATTCTGCATGATAAACTCTTTCAGGAAACGGTTGCGATAGATAGAAAATCTGCTGATTTTCTGAACACCGTCCTCATCAGAGTATCGCTCTCCGCACCACCATTGCAGAGCCGTCTTACACCGAGGGTATCTCTGCAACAACACTTCAAGTGATTCGTCTTCCCACTGAAATCTGTGAGCCTGCAAACGCATCATCTGTTCGGAAACATATTTCGACAGGAAAGGAATACCATACTGCTTCACACAGGTCGGGATAGGCTTATCGGGTTTGACACGCTCAATGGTAATGCCGTATTTCTGTTCAAGATAGTCTAGATGTTCCTTTGTAGCGGAGTATTCCAGTCCCGTATCTATCCAAAAATACTTGACCCTGCCGTCCTCATCGACCTTGTGGATCAGGTCAAGGACAATATCGCTGTCAGAACCACCGCTGATACTGCATATAGGATCATAAGATTGCATCAGTATGCGTTGTGCTTTGCACATACTGGTATAAATGGTGTAGTTATTGTTTTCTGCACACTTGTTCAGGACTTCATCAAACATCGTGAAGCCCTCCCAAGATGTGTGCGATCACATCGACCGTCCACCCGTTGCCGATACACTTGTATCGCTGGGTATTGGAAATGCCTGCCGTGTAGTTGTCGGGAAGTGTCTGCAAACGCTCCGCTTCAATGGGCGTGAGCTTACGGATAATATAGTCACCGTCAGGCAGATCAATCTTATATAGACCTGTCTTAGCCCCCTGACCGCCGCCGTTTGCGGAAAGCGTAACAGATTTACCGACTACCGAATAGATACGTTGTCCCTGTCCGCCCTTGCCATACTGTCCGATACGAACAGGAGAACATACAAGAGAATCTTTCTGCACCGTAGTCAGGCAGTTAGATTTACCGTCCTCACGAATTTCGATATGCTGTTCGGTCTTTTCACCGTCAACATATCGTCCACGCTGGGCGGCTCCCATAGGCATTGTTCCGCCGTTGCAGTATGTATTGATCGGGACAGGTTCAGCAACCATAGTTCGCTGCTTGCGTTCAAGCGTGTTGAACAAAACAGCCCCTGGATAACGTGCTGTCAGACAGTAGGACTTGTCCTGCCAAGTGACACCGCTTTCAAGCACATCTTTCAATAAAATGCCCTTATCTTCCGGAAAAGAAGTAAAAGGAATATTCGTCCAGTAACAGCGTTTTCTGTTTTGTGCCGATACAAGTGCAGAGTTTATCATGATCGGTTCTACACCGAGAACCCTTGTGATCTCGTCCTTGATGTTCTGATGTACGGAATAGTTGTTTTCGTAGAGGAAATACTGACAGCCCGACTCCTCTAAGGCTCTCACATATTCCTGAAAGAGCCTGAACCCTTCTCCGTCGCAGTCGATCTCTCTGTCCTTTTTGGCGATAGACCAATAGGTGCAGGGCGAACCGCCGAGCAGCAGGTCATATCCTTTGAACTGCGTGAAATCGCCGTCATATACATTCCCGTGATGAACGATTACGGGAAAATTACGCTTTGAGACCGTGACGGCATACTTGTCGATCTCAAATGCATCATAGCACTCCACGGGAATGCCAGCCCTTTGCAGAGCAAGCATACCGCAGGAAATGCCGTCAAATAAGCTGAGTACCTTCATTAGACAAATTCTCTCTCTTTTCTCATTGTCTTATGTTATCTGTTCTGTTGTCGGGAACTTTGAATCCACTGGGTTCAAAGTTGATCATACTTCGTAGTAGTCATCAAAAAGATCGTTATAGTTCTCCTGAAGCTCCTCAAACTCTTCGCAGAGCTTGTCATACTTCTTCTGGATAACATTCTTTTCATGGGCGAAGTTCTCCGCAGCGGTCAAATCGCCGATAAACTGTCCTGCTTCAAATCCACGAAGAAACCACTTCTTTCTCACGCCCTCAACTGCCCTTGCTGAAACGCCTGCAATTCCGGCTGCCCCTGCCACCGCTGCCGCACATACAGCGATCTTCTTCATCTTTCTCATTCTTTTGCCCTCTCTTTCTTATTCTTCATCGTCCTGATTATCGTAGAATCTCATATCGTCCTCAGATTCTTCGGTGATCTCTGTATCATCGTCATACTCAGGCTCAAACTGATCCGCAGTCTTATTGCCGCCTTTCTTTTTCTTCATTAGGAAGAAGCCTGCGGCACCAACACCGATCAGAACAATCACACCAAAAACAAGGATCATACTGTTTTTATTCATAGGAACATTCTTTGTATGAGCTGCTGACTCAGACGATTTCTCGCCGTTCTCAGCGGGATCTTCAGCATCGTCAGTATTATCACTGCCGCCGGACTGCACTCTGCCGTTCGCCTTTTCTGCTTCTTGAGCTGCCTGCTCGGGAGTGATCTTCTTGGCATCATCCTCATCCTCAGTTCCGGCATAAAGCAAAGCATACAGGTCATAATCGTCAACTTTGTTCAGAAAATACACATTGTCCTCGCCATTGTCTGCGGTGTAATTGATAAGCACATAGAACACATGACCGTCTTTTGTGGTCACAGCGATGAACTGCATTTCCTCGGTATTGTAGATGATCCGCTCCGACTTGATAAGGGTGGCGTTGCCGTCAGTATCGTAATAGGGATCGCCGTCATAGTCGGTAACAACATCGGTTGTATCTGTCTCGGCAAGCTCACTCATGACCTCACGGAACTTCTCCATATCATCAGAGCTTTCGTCCGCAGGTTCAGAAGTGGTTGTTTCCGTAGTCTCTGCTGTGCCTACTTCGGCAGAAGCGGTAATACAGCCAATACTTGCTGTTGCAAGCATGAAAGCAGCCATCACAGCACTAATCATTCTTGTTTTCATCATCGTCCTCCTCAGAGTAAAATCTCATTTGTTCTTCGTATTTGCCGCTTTTGCCGAGATCGTCTATCTCATCATCGGTCAGACCACGAGCTTTCATATTCTGAATCTGCTCATGTTCTCTGGCAAGCACGGTTTCTAATTCCTCTCCATCACAATTCAGCTTTTCGCAGAGTGAGAGATAACGCAGCCTTGTAATTTCGGAGAGAAGCCGTCTGCGTTCCTCTGTATCCCGCCTGATATTTCTTTCAAGCTGCTCTGCCTTTTTGCTGAATTTCTCTATTTTTGCATCGTATAAAGCCATTATGTACCTCCGTTAATACAGCACGAGCCGAGGATCAATATAGTCCCAGCCGTAGCCGTCGGTGTCTATATAAATGTGGAAATTAACATTTCCGGCTGTTGTTTTGGCAAATTCTTTGCCTTCCTTGATACTGTCGCCTTTCTCATAGTCATTTATAAGCACCGCATTTGCAATGGTGACTTCCGTATCACGCTTAGTGCCGCCGTTTCCGTCATACCAATACTGTACATCGTCCTTGCGAATCGTGATCTTGTTGTCATCAGTATCGACATCGGTTATTTTTCCGCTGAAAGGCATTTTGAGCTTTGTACCGCTGTCAGCATACACCTTGATACCCTGATACAGACCGTCGTTTTCCTCGTTCCAGCCTGTCATTTCATATCCGAACTCTCTTTTGAGGGAGTAGTCACGGATAGACGGCTCGGGCAGAAGATTATACAAGGTCTGATGATTACCGTAAAGCGTATTGCCATCCTCATTGCCCACAAGCAAATTGTAATATTGCCAGCGTTCTGTCTTGTGGGACATTGATTTTAGCTTGTCCTCTATGACCTCATCAAAAGTCTTTTTCTGCTTTACGTTGTAATAAAGATTACACTCTGTTTTCCAATACTGTTTCTGCACATAACCATACAGAGCTGAACAATTGCTGTCGCCTGTCCACGCTCTCGCATCGGTTTCCGTAATCATGAACCAAGCATCATCGTTCTCCCAACCGTAGAACGAACGGTACTGAGTATTTCCGTCATGATTTTTGAAGAAGAATTTTCCGTCACTGTCCACCCAATAGAAAGGCACTTTGGTGTGGGCATTGTCTGCAAAATAACGGTTATCAAGTACATAATAGCCCGTGAGTGCATAATCATCGTTTGGATTCAAGACACGATAACTGCGGTTCAGATAGCAATAGCCGTCACCATCAAGATACTGACCAAGTTCTGAGGTATAAGAAGTCGGCTTGAATTTGTAAGTCCAAGATCCGCTGCTTTTACTTGCTGATTTCTCGCAATAGTAGTAACTGCCGTCATTACTGCTTCCCCCACCGAAATAAACATAGTTGTCAAGCTCCTCCCAACGGGATTTATTATCATACCAATATACGAACTCATACTCCGCATTGAAAATGTCCTCAAGCAGATCCTTTGTATCGCTTTTGAACTTCCAATACTTGATGTCACCGTTGTCGGCGGCATCAAAGTCATAATAGTATGCACAAAAGAATGACCACAGCTTATAGCAGTCGAAATCATATACAGGATCCCAATCATAGACAGGGGACTTGCCCCAATACCAGTTATCGGGATCATCTTTCAAGTCTTTTTTCTTTGCACCGAAATCCACAAGACCTTTTTTCCAGTCAGAAGTATCGCTGACTTTAAGTATTTTCTGATTGAGGTTATAAACAAGCTCCGTGTAATACTTTTCAGCTTCGGAAAGGTCATAGTCCTGTGCCGCATAAGTGCCGAGGGTAAATCCACCGCCTGAAACTATGGAGCTGAAAATCATGATGATAAAAGCAAACACAAGAAAGATAATAAGTATCGGAACAGCTATTGCTGCAAAGAACTTTTTGACTTCCTTTTCATAGACATTTTTCACGAATTTGAAAGCCGACTTGAATCTCTCAGCCACCGTTTTTTTCGTTTTCTTATTTTGGAGTTTACGCTTCTTTCTCTGCTTGTATTTATCGTGCTTTTCATTCAGCTTGTTTTCCTGACGATTGAGTTTTTTATTTGATTTTGACTTTTCATCGGACAGGCGATCACGCTTTTTTTCTTCTCGCTGTAACCGCTGAGGCTTGCTTACCTTATCTTTGATAGGTTCCGCTATTCTGCGTTTTGCCGAGTCTATCGCATGAAGTACGTCATTGTCTTGATCTTCATTGACAGCTTTCTGCCACGCAGAAGCCCTCATTCGCTTTACCGAATATGAAACTGGCTTTAATGCAAGCAAGCCTGGGTGAGAGTTTCTGCTGATCTTTTCCTGATTATGCAATTCCTTAACACGGAATTGCTGTTCTGTTTTCAGCTGTTTACGCTCAAATTTCAGCTCACGCTTTGTCTGCTTATATGCCTGCGATCGACGCTTGTTTAACGCCTTACGGAACTTATTGTCCTTGTCTTTTACAATTCGGGCTTTATATTCCGCCTTGGCTTTCTTCAAATCGGCTTTTGTCGCAGCCATTTTCGGCTTCTGCGTTTTCGCCTTATAGAGCTTGTTATCAGCTTTCTTTAGCTGCAACTTCGCCTTTTCGAGCTTGTACTGCTTCTTTGTTTTCAGGTGATCATGCGTACCCTTGACAGCATCGATCGCCGTGCGGCCCATGAGAAACACACCACGGTGATAATCGTCCACTGCTTCACGGGTGTATTTCTGTTTGAGCTTGTTGCGTACTTCACGCTGGGCAGTATCCGATGTTTTCAGACCTACAGTCTCCGCAGCGAGTGCCGTATCGACCGCTGTCTGACCTACATCGTGAACAGCAAAGTTTACCGCACGGGCATTTGCCTTGAACAGCTTGCCCCTGACAGTTTTCGGCTGCCATGATTTTATAGTCCTTGTGACCGAGGGTTTATCGCCAGTGATACAGTATTTTGCATTAGCGACCTTGTGAATGATGCCCCTGCCGCCGTGGTGTGTTTTCTCACCACGGACGATATATGCACGGGTATGAAAGCGACCTCTGCTGTTTTCCTCACGGCGGAAGTCTATCCAAAACTGCTTCGACCGTCTGCCGACTTTATCGAAACGTGCCTGCGCTTTGGGTGCTATCCTTAACGAACAATAAAAAATATGTACTTTCCCGAGAACCGCCTTAGTGTTATGCACATGGCAACAAGTTCTCGGGGATTTTTGTGTACGAATGTAATTCAGACAGCTAAGTTTTCTTTTGTACCAAATTCCACCATAGCCCCATCAATTTTAGTCCCTTTGTCAGCCTGAAAAGTAAAGTAGATGATCACCCTGTTTCCGCAGGTTCGGGAGTACTTTTCAGCCTTTTCAAAGACCTCAATACGCTTGATGAACACTCGTATCAGCTCGGGTGTAAGCGTCGGCATTTCAATGTACTGTCTCGCCTTGTCAATAAAATCCTGTATGCACTCTTCTTGCAGATTTGCATTTGAAATTTGCAAATTAATTTCCTCCAGATTGGCTTTCAAATCCGCCTGTTCTTTCTCATAATCCGCCGCCAGAGTATCGTAACGCTCGGGTGAAATTCTGCCTATAACCCTGTCCTCGTAAAGCATTCGGATAATTCCGTCAAGCTGATTGATTCTTGCGGTGTATTCGGCTTTTCTGTCCTCGGATTCTTTAATCAGTTTCTTAGCCTCCTGCTCGCCGTTAGTCATAGCGATTTTGTAAAATTCATCGGCATGTTCACGGGCATAAGCAGTCACACTCCTAAGGGAAGTAAGCACGATTTCATCGAGAACCGACTCTCTGATGTAGTGGGAGGTGCAGTCAGTCGAGCGACGCTGATAACCTCCGCACATGAAATTATTTTTCTTTTCATCAAGGGTCTTCGCCCTGTGAAGATACAGCCTTGAGCCGCATTCGCCGCAGTAAAGATACCCTGCATACTTGTCCATTTCACCTTGCTTGTCGGGACGTTTTCTTCCCTCAAAGTGCTTTTGAACCACGTCAAAGGTCTTGCGGTCAATTATTGCCTCGTGCGTATTTTGGAAAATCAGAACATTTTCCGGAGCATTTTTCAGACGTTTTTTAAGCTTGTTGGACTTGCTGTAGGTCTTGAAATTCACCGTATCACCGCAGTAAGTCTGATTTGAAAGCATTCCTCTCACGGTTCTTTGCGACCAATAATAAGGTTTTTCGAGCTTTGGGGTTCCCGAACGACTGCCGGTTCTTCTGAACGCATATACGCTTGGTGAAATAACTTTTTCTCTGCTCAGCGTGTCGCAAATTCTAACTATTCCGATTCCGCTTGCATACATTTCGAAAATTCTTCTGACGATAGGAGCGGTTTCGTGGTCTGGAATAATATGCTTTGGATTGTCGGGATCTTTCATATAGCCGTATGGGATCGTAGTCCCTACACGCTCACCTCGTTCACCCTTTGCCCTCTGCACGGCACGAATTTTTTTGCTCGTATCACGTGCGTAAAAGTCGTTGAAAAAGTTCCGCAAGCCCGACATTTCGTTGATTCCTTTGTCGCTGTCAACTCCGTCTGTGATTGCTATGAATCGTACATCATAGCTTGGAAAAGTCAACTCCATAAGTCTGTCCGTTTCCAGATGGTCACGTCCTAATCTCGACTGGTCTTTTACAATCACCGTGCCTATTTTTTCATTCATAACATCTTCAAGCATCTGCACATATGCAGGACGTGTCAGATCGGTGCCGCTGTAGCCGTCGTCCACATAGAATCTACAGTTCTTAAAACCGTTATCCTCGGCATATTTTTGAAGAATCAGCTTCTGATTTTCAATCGAAAGCGACTCGCCCTCACGCAGATCTTCCTGCGAAAGTCGGCAGTAAAGTGCCGTAATTAAGTTTGATTTTGTATTCATAATACCTCCGTTTCCGAGTTTTAAACCCTGAAAATCAAACCGAATAGGTACGTTTACAACGTATCACAACTCGGCTTGGAAGTCCAGAAAACTTTCTGTTAAGAAGCCTTTTTACCGATTAAAAGATATTTCAGTTTGTCGAAAACGGATTCACAATCGCTTTTTACAGTTCCAAAAACCATTGCTACTTCGTAACTGCGACCGTCTATTATGAGCTGATTTTCCGCATAAGGCATAGCCTGAAATTCAATTTTTTCTTCTTTTCTATCCATGTATTTATCGCCCTCCTTTGTGTCTTTTCGGTTGTTTTTTCTTTACTTTTTAAATTCATCGTTTTCTACATTCCTTTCCTGATATTTTGTCTGACGTCATCAACAACGCCTGAAAACACGCCGATTTTACGCACTATTCTGCACTTGCGACCCCTGATTTTCGAGAAAGGCCGTATTTTGACTCCATAACGCGACCGCCGAAAATATGCACAAGCCCTTTGCTGAAACGTCGTAATTTCGGCGTTTTTGCGGTCAGCTTTGCTGTCCGCTGTGAGCGTCTTGGCGGCATTTGACGCCAAGACTTTAACCTGCAATGAAATATTTCGCTCCTTTCGTTATACCTAAAATCGGTGATTTGTGAAAATTGCCAACTCCACATTTTTATCACCACTTCTGCTATTTTATTTATTGCTCACAAACGCTCCACGTTGGCTTGTGTGCCGTTTTACGATGCTCTGCCGATAACTTTCCCGATTGGAATTTGAACGGCACAAATCGGCTTACATTGCCTTTCTTGGCGAATAAAACGGCGGCACATCAATCCCACGATGCGCAAGCTGATTTCTGATTTTATTAGCAGACATATGCAGTACTTCATCAAGGCTCATTAACTCGATTTCATAAACTTCATTAGCGGCAGGGTCAGTAACGTCATCAACAGGGTCGGCAGAATCACAAACAGTGACAGCAGATTTTTCTACCTCAACTTCGGACTCATCAATCGCAAGCAACGTATTTAAAGGCTTTTCAAGCATTTCGCTGTTATCGACAGGGACAGCAGGGTCAGCGTTTTCACACCCCTCCGCCATTAAATTTCTGCCGTCACTGCTGTCACTTTTCGGATCGTAATTCAGAATAATTATTCGCTGTCCGTTGCTGCGTTTGGATTCAAAAGCTACTCCGTAATCCTGCAAATCATAAGCGTGCTGAATCAGATCTTTTTTGACACGGTTTGAAAACACTTCTTTGTACAGCAGAGCTGATAACTTTTCAGCAAGTTGAGTAGCAGAGCCTTTGAAGGTTTTCTGAGTTACCATAAAGTCATGAACAGCAAAGGAGAAATAGTCAGGTTTGACATTTTTAATATCGTCAGACACTTTCCATCTGCTGTTTTCAAACACAACATTGATCTCCTGATTTTCAATGTCACGACCTACGCAATGCAGTTTAGCTTTCCGACTTCCACGCTTGCTTTCAATCAGAACCATACTTCCGTCTACACAACCGCTTAATCCTGTACTGCCTGAGATCATATTGAACGGATCGCTGTCAGAACACTTTCGTGTGTGATGAACCAGAACTATAGCTATACCAAGCTTGTCCGCAAGAGCTTTCAGAACTGACAACTCTTTGTAATCTGAACCGTAGCTCGACTCCGATTCGTTACGCACCATTTGTAAAGTATCAATGAACACAATTTTCAAATCGTCAAACCGTTTCCTGCAGTATTCGATTTGTTCAGGCAGACCGTTTGAAATAGACTCCGCCATAATTGCAAAATGAAGATTATCGGACGGATCGTCTGTCAGTTCGTACAACCTGTTTTGCAGACGTATCAGGCTATCCTCCAGGCTAAGATAGACCGCATGACCGCAGGACGTTGCTTTTCCAAGAACCTTTTCTCCTTTTGCAATGGACAGGCACATATCCAGCGCAAGCCACGACTTGCCGACCTTTGGCGCACCCGCGAGAATAAATAAGCCTTGCGAGATCAATCCGTCCACGCAGTACTCAATCGGTTTCATCGGAGTGTTCATAATATACTCGCTGCTGTAAATTTTTAATTCTTTCATTTTATCAGCCTCCTTCCGGTATGCAAAGCCGCTGACCTCGGTTCTGCAAACAAAAAACGCCGCAGATTTAGTTTTCTGCGGTGCGTTTTTAACTCTCTGATATTATTATATGCGGAAATCCGGAAAATGAATAAAATCACGTAACATTTAATTTTCGCTCAACACGACATTTTCTGTTGCATATTACGACAAAATATGATATACTTAATTTGGAAACTGTAAAAACGACAGCCTTGAGGTGTAATTATGTTTAACGATATTTGTTTTTATGTCAAAGGAAATATGATCGAGGTCAACGGTCGGGACTTTTTACTGGGCGAGCTTTCGGCATCATGTACGAATATACCTCCTGCCGAATTCGAAGAGATATATGATAAGTATAGATCGGCGGAATACATAATGAACCATGAAATCAATGCTGAAAAGGATATTGCCGTTGAATATATACCGCCCTCGAAAGAGGATTGGAGCAAACTGAACGGAATTATGATTGAAATAGATAAGGCTCTAAAAAAGCATAAAATATTTCAGGTTCTTGATACTCAGAATGCTGCCGGATTTTTCGAACGATTTACTGATATAGACGATACAATGATTGCTCACGAAACCTGGGAGCTTTATTACAAGACTGCAAGCCTTTACAAACCTGTGATCGACGATATATTTAATTTCAATAAAACTATGTATTACTTTGTAAACGACTTTCTGTCACATCTAAAAAAGCTTGATCCCGAAAATTTTGCCGCCGCTTACTATGACTTTCTTACAAATCCTATGGCGTACAAGATGACCGCAAATCCGATCATGAACGAATATATGTCGTATACAAGCGCTGATTTTCTTGAAATGAATATGATCCCCAAAGAGATAACCGAGGGCTGCGGAGAGTATGTAATTGCGGAATACTACCATGTTGATAGATTGCAGAGCTTTTTAAAGGTCGATTTTCTAAAAGGTCTTATGGCAGGACATCATATACGCAGATGCGAGCACTGCGGACGATTTTTTCTTATGACCAAAGGCTACAAAACAAGATACTGCGATAAGCCTGCGCCTGAAAATCCGAGGTTTACCTGTAATCAGATGGCTTACCGGACTGTGCGCATGAAGGAAGAAAACGCAGATAATCCGAAATATCAGTCATATCGACGTTGTCTTAACAGAGTTATGCGCAGCTATCAGAGAAAGGCGATAAATGGGGAACAAAAATCTGCTCTCTTACGCAAGGCAGAAGAGCTTTACCACACAGCAATGACCTCTCCCGAATTCAGCAATGAGGAATTTGAACGACAAATGCAGTCTGAAAATCTTTACAAATTATGCGGTTTTGACGCTCCAAAAAGAGGCAGACCAAAGGCGGTTAAGAATGACAAATGAGGAATTGATTCTAAAATATTATGACGGCGATACGCAAGCATTATATAATCTGTACGAGCAGAATGTCGGATTTATACAGAGCGTTGCCGCTGCGGCTGCAAAGGACTACAAAAACTATCTGCGTTTCAGCGATACCTTTGACGATCTTGTTCAGGTGGGCTGCCTTACGTTCTTTGAGAGGCTTAGGGCAAAACAGTATGACGCAAGTAAGGGCGGTCTGCTGACATACCTCACTCCCCGACTTCGCTATGCAATGCAGGAGTTTATCGAACAATTTAGTTCTCCCATAGGACTTTCACATTCCGATTTTTGGAACATTCAAAGATGCCGTAAGCTGCATAATGAGGGTATGTCCAATTCGGATATTGCCAAAGAGCTTGGTATGGACAGGAAAACAGTGCAAAGCTATCTTTCATTTTCCTTTAAGACGGAAACTCTGATGATCCGGACTGAAACCGAGAACGGAATCGAGTACTTTGAAAATCCGAAGCTTGGCGTTAACGATCTGCACCCCGATAACAAGGTTTACATTGAAGTCTGTATTGAGCTTTTCAAGGAATTGTTTGATAACTTATCAGCCAGAGACAGAGAAATTCTTGGCAGAAAGTATGGAGTATTCGGTTATGAAGAGACCTCCGTTAACGAAATTGCGGATTATATGCTGATCACCAGAAACGCTGTGAACAAGGCTGTTAATTCTGCAATGGAGACTCTTCGCAAAGAATACCATAACGGGAGTAAGCTGAAATGGTGGCGGTTGTGTCACCGGGCGGTTAAGGAGGCTTTGGAAGGCAGGGCAACAGAGGAGCCCATTGAAATTTCTGATGAGTTTAAGGCGAAATTACAGGGGTTGGCGGAGTTTTTAACTTTGTTGTATGAAACTGATAAACATAAATAAATGGGGGGGACATTATGCTTGCATTATATTTAACATTAATTGATAACGAAGACGATAAGAGATCATTTGAGGATTTATATAATCAAAATAGGTCTAAGGCGTATGCGATTGCGTTTAATATTTTGAAAAATAAAGCGTTAGCCGAAGAAGCTTGTTCGGAGGCTTTCTTTAGTCTCGCAAAAAGTTTTCAAAAAATTAAAAATTTAGAATCTCACAAATTGGACTATTATATTGTCATCACTGTTAGAAACGCATCTTTGAATTTGCTGAAAAAAGAAAAAGAACATATCAAGACTATGCAATTAAGTGAGGATATTCCCGAATTAACAGACGAGTCGCTTTGCGACAGAAATTATGATAATATAGTTGGTTGTATCAGGCAACTTTCATATACCGATCAGGAAATCCTTTACCTGAGGATCACTCTTGGCATGGGTTACAGTGAAATTTCATCGGCGCTGCATATTTCCAATGCTGCAGCACGGCAGCGTTTTCAGCACGCAAAGGATAGCCTTGCAAAGCTGCTTGAAAAGGAGGGCATTTATAATGGATAACTATTCAATATTATCAAAAGCTATAGGCGACGCTTTCGAACCTCAGCTTGATGAATTTATTGATTCTGTAAATTTTGATGTTAATGTCGAATTCTCGGAAAAGTTTGAACGTAAAATGGATAAGCTTATACGGAGAAGAAATAAGCCGTATTTTAATCTGATATGTACCGGAGGAAGACGAGCGGCGTGTATAGCGGCTGTCATAATAATTTTGTCGGCATCCTCGCTGAGCGTTGAAGCGGTGCGTGAGGCCGTTCATGATTTCTTTATGAGTATTTTCGGAGATCACACTGCCGTTTCGGTAAACATCAATACTGAAAAAGATTATCCGGTAACTATCGAAGAAGAATATGCGATCTCAAATCTGCCCGACGGTTTTGAATTATCTGATTATAACCGGGACAGCGGAACAATATTCGCCGCTTATTTTAATGGAGATAAATATATCTTTTTCGAGCAATTCGTTCATGATAGTTACTTAGGTTATTTTGATAACGAACATTCTGAGCTTGAATACTACACTGATGAATCAGGACAGGAATATCTTATTCAAAGTACCAACCATGATTTCTGTATTATGTGGGATAATGGGAGGTATATCTTACAAATAAAGAGCAATATAAACAAAGATGATGCGTTAGAATTGTGCAAGTCTACAAAATTGAAATAAATTTTGAAAAACAGCTCACAAAACCGAATATTTTGTTGTCATTAAGAGTGTAAGAGGAAAAATTTCTCTTGCACTCATATTTTTTGTAGGAGGAGATATTATGAAAAAAATTGTAACTGTTTTTATGGCTTGTCTGATTTTCTGCTCAGCGGGAGGCGTTTCAGCATCGGCTGCTGTTCCGCCTGATAACGGCGGTGTTGTTTCTCCCTGTTATTTGTATACAGATAGTGTCAATTGTAATTTGACTATTTCCGGCGGTGTAGCATCCTGTAAAAGCACAGTTTACGGAATATCGGGTACAACGACTAAAATCGTTGTAACTCAGACCTTACAGGTAAAAGACGGAATGTCTTGGCGCAGGATAACCGACTGGAACAAAACGTTTAACAGCTGGTACTGTAGTTATCCAAATTCATATTCACCAATCGGCAGCGGAACCTACCGTGTTAAAACAGTTGCAAAGGTTTACAAGGGCACATCTTACGAAACGATTACGGTATACAGTACGGAGATATCGTATTAATTTACAGTTTATGCTTTATGCAGAGAGGTTCGGTGATTCCAATGAACTAAGATATATGAATTTTTGGTTTGTCTGACGTAGAACCAATATCGAACAATTACAATACGGACTAATAATATGCAGTGTTCCGAATATATGGAGTTTATTCGGCGTATTGCGGAAACAGAGGAGGAAGTTATGAAACTAAAAAACAACTTCAAACGAATACTTTCCGGCGTAATGAGTGCAGCTATGGCGGCAACTCTTTTGCCGAGTTTGCCCGCAGTCGCAGAGGAGGCAGCAGAAAAGTATCCCTATACAATGTTTGCCGCTTCTGATACAGAAGGCGCTATTACCATTAATGCTAACAATTTCTGTGTGAATGGAAATATAGCGACAAACGGCACAATTGTTTCAAGCGGAAATATGAATGTCAATGGTACGAAAACTGAGAATGCTGACGAAGAAATGATCTATATCTTTGATAAGATCGATTCAGCCTACTTTTCAGGCAATAATGTTGATGAATATTCAGAGGATTACACTCTTGAAGAAATAAACATAAACATCAATGATCCGCTGGAGGTTGAGGGTAATGCTACTCTTACAGGCAACATAAATATCAACACGGCGCTTAAAGCCTTTGAAGATGTTACCCTTAACGGCGAGGTAAAAAACACGAACAATTCTGTCATATTTTCAAAGTATGGAGATATTGTGATTGACAGCCAGAACGTTAATCTTAATGGTCTGGTATATGCTCCTTTCGGCAACGTTGAGATAACGGCTCAGAATCTAAATCTCAATAATGTTGTTATTATTGCGGATACAATAACTTTCAACTGTCCAAGTGTAAACGCTAACTATAGCGAGAGCATGGCTGAGTTTACAGGTATTATTTCCGAACCATTGAACATTCCTTATGAGGAATGGAAGTATATGAAGGATGAAAATCTTAATGATTTTCCGGACTTCTTTGAGGATTTGAACAATTGGTCAAAACTCAAGGACACAGATGGAGATGGTTTGCCTGACTGCGTTGAGCAATATATGGGAAGTAATCCTGAGCTGACGGATACAGACGAAGATGGACTTGACGATTACTATGAAGTGTTTGTTACATACACAGCCCCCGCAAATCCTGATTCCGATAATAACGGAGTTAATGACGGTAATGAAGATTTCGACGAGGACGGTTTAACAAATCTTGAGGAATATATCCTGACAACCGATCCGTGGAATGAGGATTCAGATGGTGACGGAATTAAGGATGGAGAGGAAATCAATACTTATGGTACTGATCCATTAAAGAAAGACACCGACGACGACGGACTTGAAGACAACGATGAGATATATCTCGGAACTGATCCTACTAATCCTGATACAGACGGAAATGGTATTCTTGATGGAGATGAGAAATTTTATCAGACCTTTACGCATATAGTAGAGAATGAAGACTGCGCTGTTGAGGAAGTTATTGTTTCAATGGAGGGTACGGGTAATCTTCAAAGAAATACAACCGTGGAAAGTATGATGAATATTGATATGCTTTCTACTAATGTTGCTGGTCTGGTAGGAGAACCTTTTGAAATTGAATCTGAAGCTACTTTTGATAAAGCTACAATATCTTTTAAAATTGATCAATCAAAGCTTGGAGAAACAGCATTTGACAATCTTATGTTTCTATGGTATGATGAAGAAAATGATAAATATGTAGAACTTGAAACTATTTATGATGAAGAAAAAAGCATTGTAAGTATAGAAACTACTCATTTCAGCAGATATATGGTTGTTGATAAGTATCAGTGGTTTGAAGCATGGAGTAAAGAGTTGAATTACACATCAATTTCTTACGAAAAGTCAATATGTTATTCTGTATTGGCAGTAGATTGTTCTGGAAGTATGAAAACATATGACCCTATTACAATTATTCCGCCTTCATCTGCACCATATCGAGCTATCAACTCTTGTGAGAGACAAAAAGCAGTAAGTGGTTTCACTTCATCTTTAGATAACGACGATAAAGCTGCTATCGTAACATTTGAAAGCAGTGCATCGACAGCCTGTGAATTAACAGATAATAAAACTGATTTATATTGGGCAAGTGCTTCATTTTATAATGGCGGCGGAACGAGTTTTGATGCAGCACTTAGAAAGTCTATTGATATATTAAAGTCAAGCACAGGAGGAACCAGAAAAAAGATTATCCTTCTTTCTGATGGTTATTCTTCTGTTTCGGATAGTATTTTAAATGAAGCCAAAAGCGAGTATATTAAGGTGTATACCGTTGGAATAGGAAATTGTTCCGATTCAGTTTTAAGTAAAATAGCTACAGAAACAGGTGGAGAATATTTTAAAGCTTATAATGCATCTGAGTTATTATCTATTTATTCACAAATAGGGATAACCGATGATTTTGATACTACTGATACTGATGGAGATGGATTATATGATGCTGTTGAAGCGGTAGGTATAAGATTGCAGAACGGTAATATCATATATACCGATCCCACAACTAAGCATACTGACTCAGATGGTCTGGAAGATGGAGAAGAAATCGATCCTACTCCTATAAAAAGCGAAAGAGCGGAATATAATGACGACGGAACTGTTAAAACAGTCAAAGGCTATTATTTTGTTATGAAATCGGATCCGAGGGAAGAGGATACTGATGGGGATAAGTATGATGATAATATAGACCCCAATCCGATGAAAAGTGACGTTACAGTTACCAGATTAAAGTCGGATTATTTAAGTGTTGATTACGCTACTGCATCATCGCTGCCCGAATATATTTCTTGGAAAAATCATCTGGGAACTGATGCAAAATCCGAGAATATATCTTTTGGTGGAAATCAATCCTGGTTTGAAAGAGTTTCAGGAGTGGATAAGGATAATCCTGAATATATTGCTGCCCAAGGTTGCGGTCTGATCGCTATGGCAGATACTATGCTGTATATGTCAAGAAAAGACAGCAACTATGAAACATCATTGACAAGTAGTGTATCCAAAAATAATCCTGTAACATTTGAAGAGTACAGGGATTATGTTGTTGCATTCAATAATGAATATGTAAAACTGGATGTTGCTATAGACCTTGATATTTATTTCCTTTGGTGGAAACTTGGCAATATTTATACTAATACTAATGACGGAAACATGGGAGATATCCTTAACGATTATTTTGAAAGCAATGATATTGATCTTGAAGCAAAATGGTGTTATGTAGAGAATGGAATATGTGCTGAAGGACATTGGTTTGAAGAAGGAACAAGGGCAAGGCGTATCAGGGATATGCTAAAAGACGATATTCCGGCTATTATATCAGTAGGACCCGGTGACGGAATAAAAGCATATGATATAGATACTTCATCAAAGGTCCCTGCGTACACAGATGCAAACCAAAGCATTAGTAACCACTATTTCACGATAACAGCTGTTATTGATGACAAAATCAAACAGAAAAACGGAGATTATGATGCAGTAATGTATGAGGTCTCAACATGGGGGCAAAAGTACTATATTTCTGAAAAAGAAATCAGAGACTATATCAGCACCCACTCTTCATTGTTCACTAATGTATTATACATAGAGGAAAAATAATGAAAAAAATATTCTGTATTATAGCTTTAATTATTATTTTTGTGTGTCCGATAGAAGCATATGCTCATTCTAATGCACAAAAGCTCGAAGTTGATACTTATCATTTTACAGATGATGCTTGCTATATCGATTTGCTGATCAAAATGGATAGTGATGATGAATATTACACTGAGTTCAACAATGACAATATGGATCGTTTTGATTTCGATAAAACCAAATTGGCAGAATATCGGGATGTAGATGGTTATATAAGTTTTTCCTGCCATTACAAGGATATTTACTCTGATCCAATGATAAACAAAAAAACAGTTAGAGACACATTGATCTCAGAAAACTGCTTTACGCTGGATAAGTACTTGGAAATAGATTTAAATGTGATGAAAGCTCTTTATGACAAAAAAAGAGCTTTCAAGATAGCAATACTTGATAAAGATGGCAGTATAATGCAGGTTTCAGATTCCTTTGAAGTGCATAACGATGACAAGGATAAAGGTTACATTGCCAGTGATGTCAAATATGATGTTTCCAATAACAAGCTTGAGTATTATTGGAGCAACAATTACCCAACTGATTCGGGAATAAAGATCAATAACAAGCCTTTAATTATCGGTATTATTTTGTTTTTGAGCATTTCAGTGGTCTTTTTGATATTCAGACGAACAAAAAGCAAGTTCGATAACGAGTAGAGAAATAGATGATCCATCATCGAGGCTGTGACTCCAGCGGCAATAGTTCATCAACAGGCAGATATTCCAAAGGCACAAACTGACTGCAAGCTCTCGGAAACGCTCTGTATGCGTTTCTGAGGGCTTTTTCTTTTTAGAGGTTAATGCCGTGGGCGATTTCATGTACACAGAGGTAAAATATTTTTTTGGAGATGGATAGCTGATTTCTTGAAAACGATGTGGTAAATATATGTGAAAAGGAAATGACACGGCTTTCTCATAGTGATAGTAAAACTCAAACTGACAACCTATACTCTACCCAATGAGTCACATCAATATATCTTTAAATTTAAAAATTATATTTTCACCAACGTTACCCTACCCTTTGTTCCACATATAACATAAAAGCCGATGCTTGTAAAATGTCAAGCATCGGCTTTTGCCTATTCGGTTTGACTGTTATTTCTTCGTTAAGGGTATCACGCTTTTGCGGAGGTTATTTTCTTTTCTCTGTAAGCTCATAGCTCCCTCTTTCCCTAAAATTTGCCCTTGACATTTTAGCTAAAATGGGATATACTAATATTAGCGAAAATGTTTGGAGGTGTTATTATGATCACTGCAACCGCTACCGATATTCAGAATAACTTTGGCCATTATCTGCAAGCTGTTCAGCAGGGTGACGAGATCATCATTCTCAAAAACGGAAAAGAAGTTGCAAGACTTGTTTCCCACGAATCAAGCGTTTCCTTCCTGACTGATTCACTTACTGGCGTTCTTAAAAACGATTATGATGATAAAGCTGTTCGTGCAGAAAGGATAGAAGCACATGAAAATTTTGGTTGATACCAATGTCATTCTCGATGTGCTTTGCAACCGTCCTGAGTTTGTCGAAGCCTCATCAAAAGTTTGGAAGTATTGTGAAGTAGATCAAATCGAGGGCTACATTTCCGCATTGTCTGTTCCGAACATTGTGTTTATTCTCCGCAAGGAGCTTACTCCACAGAAAACAGAACAGTTCATTCAGCAGATCACGATGATATTTAAAGTTGTTGACCTCAAATCAACCGATCTAAAAGCCGCCGCTGAGATGTTTTCTTCTGATTATGAAGATGCCTTACAGATGTGTCAGGCAAGTAGGATCAAAGCGGATTATATCGTCACAAGAAACATTCGTGATTTTAAGGACAGCAAAGTGCCTGCTTTGAAGCCCTCAGAATTGCTTGAGAGAATTTGAACCTGAAAGCTGTCGGCTGTTGTCGGCAGCTTTTATTATTCTCCGGTTGGTTTCGTGGTCATGAGTTTATACATTTCCGTATCTGTCGGGAAACGATCGGTAAACGGTAGAAGCACCTTATCATAGCGGATAAGCCCCTCACCCGGGCCGCTGTTTGTTACAAACTTCATCTGCTCCTTTGAGATGTGGAGTTTTTCAGCGAGAATGTCTCTGTCTCCGGCTGCCTGATTCAGCATATAGACAAAATCCGAGTTATCAAAGATGTTCTCGACCTCCTGAGAAGAAAGCAAATCCTTGACATTTTGCGTGATGCCTGTCGGCACGCCGCCCCATTTACGAAAACGCTTCCAGATCTCAGCGGAATATTTCGCTGTCTGTTCCTCTTTCAGAAGGAGATGGAACTCGTCAATGTAGTAGCGAGTGATCTTCTTTTTCTCACGGTTTGCGGAAACTCTGTTCCACACGGTATCCTGTACGATCAGCATACCGACTTTTTTGAGCTGATTGCCAAGTTCCTTAATATCAAAGCAGATGATACGATTACTCATATCAATGTTGGTGCGGTGATTAAAGAGGTTCTGGCTGCCGTTTACGAACATTTCAAGAGAATTTGCTACACGAAGAGCGACTTCGCCCTCCTTATTAAGCTCCTGCTGCAAATCGGAGAGAAGCGGCATCTTTTCAGGTGTCGGTTCATTCTCGATAAAATGCTTGTAGATGCTCTGAACACATTTATCGATAACAGAGCGTTCCTCAGCGGAAAGACCGTAGCGACCTCCGACAACGATCTCGCAAAGCGAGATCAGAAAGTCGGACTTATTGGCGATCACTTCCATAGGATTGCTGAAAAGGAAATCATCAATCGTAATATCCATAGGATTCAGGTGTTGTTCGCTGTTTGAAGCAATACGGATAAGCTGTCCGTGCAGAGCCGAAACAAGCGGATAATACTCGCCTTCGGGGTCGCAGATGATGATGTCATCGACTGTTGTCAGAAAGCAGTCGAGTATTTCACGCTTAACACTGAAACTCTTGCCGGCACCCGGCGTACCGAGGATAAGTCCATTCGGATTTTTGAGCCTTGACCTGTTGGCACGAATCATATTTCCTGACAGCGTATTGATACCGTAATAGGTAGCCTGTCCGTCCTGAAATAGCTCTTTTGTGGTAAACGGCACGAAGATAGCGATACCGCTTGTGTGCATCTCACGGCGGACGGGAATTTTGTTATAGCACAGCGGAAGTGTAGAAACGAGAGTCTGTTCCTGTCGATAATCATATGGAAACATCGTGCAGTTATTCTTCTGGCAAACACGCTTTAGCATCTCAGAAAGAAGTTTCAGTTCTTTTTTGCTTTTTGCATAGGCTCTCAATGAAATACTGATATGAAAAAGACGCTCATTCTTGCTGTTGAGGTCAGCGAGGAGCTTTTCAATGTCCTCGATATACATCTTGATCGCAGGCGGAAGAATGTCGGGATCATAGCCGGACTGCGATGCCTTTTTCTGTTCGTCGATCTTCATCTGCTCCACATTGGTGAGCTTCTTTTTAACGAATTTCAGGGCAGCTATCTGATCCAGCGGATCAACATGGATATTCACGCAGAAAAGGTTCTGCATTTCAAGAAAGTCCTTTAATATTTCGTCTGACAATTCTCCTGCAAGGATATTCATGCCCCATACAGCACCGTAAGCTTTACCGATCTCAAAGTCAGCCTTATTGAATTTCAGCGAGGACGGACAGATAAAATCCTTTGTGTCCATTCCTGCATGAAGCATACTGTCCCAATCAAAGATGAATGGAGAATTTCTGTAAGGGTTCAAGGCATAGTAGAGAGCTTCAAGGCGTTGTCTGCCGTCAAAAAGTTTCGCTTCCACGCTGAAAGCCTTAAAGCCCTTGATCACGTCATTTTTGATTGACAAGAGCTTTGCCCTTGCTGCCTTGTATGATGTGGATTCGATACCAAATGTCAGGAACTTTCTTGCTGACTGACCGTTAGAGCCTTTCATCAGCTTATCGGTAAGCATTTCGCTGTACTCCTTGCGGATTGCATTGAAATCATCTTTCTGTTCGGGTATCTGCACCGTTTTTAAGAGCTTTTCCTTTGATCTGTTTTGATTTTCAAAGGTAAGCTGGAATTTGATCGTATTGTCAAAGAGATTGATAACATCACAATACTTTGAGAAAATATTATTCTGTTCCTCAAACTCAGAAATAGAGTAATTGGCATCATAAAACTGTACTGTCATAGAGAAGAAGTTCTCTGACACCTGGCAAACACCGTCCTTATACATACACATATAGGGAATGGTGTTCTGCACCGTAGTCTTACCGCCATTAGCACTCTTGATTTCCGCCATTCGTGCGGAAAGTATTTTTTTGTCCTCTTTTGTAAGCTGAGAGGCAGGCTTGCCCATGACAACCTTAGACTTGCTGCGGTTATCACTTTTATTGGCATTTCTCTTTCTAAAGCCCATTGGTAACCTCCGTTTATATTCAAAAGCGTAGACACCGAAAGTTTACTCTATAGTCAGCCGTATCAGCCTTTTCTTTCGGCATCTCTCAGCTTTTTCTTAATTCTTGTGTATTCGATATGCCTTTCAAAGCACTCAAATATGTTTGTTGTGCGGTAATACCGCTTTCGAGGTCTTGTAAAGTATTCACGCATATATTTTGCCTGTTTCTCCAAGAAAACTCCATTTTTCTTATAGAGTCCGCAGAGTATCGCAGGAGCAGCGACTGCACCCATAGCGAAGATCGCCCCGGACATTCCGATAGCTGTTTTCGTCAGAAAGAAAATAGGTGCTCCGAGAACAAGACCGATACCAAAGCATATTACTTGTCTTTTGGTAAATCCCATAATAAATTTCTCTTTGATGTCGTTCAGGTCTTTCGGGATTTGTACATAATGTGCCATAGATCCTCCAATCTTGTTCAAGGTCAATGTGCGTTAAACACACTTTTGCTGATCGCTCCTGTACGCAGAATGGTAAAGATAAGTGCTGCCGTGTATCCCATAAGCATTGCCATTTGCATTATCACACCGTCCGAACTTGAATTGAGCGACGTGATCATATTGCTGAAAAGCGTTTTGAAGATACCGAGTGCGACTACGATAAAGAACCCCTGGAAAGAAAGAGCCAAAAGCTGTTTTACCCAGTTTTTACCGATGCTTGCCCATTCTCCGCTGTCCATCATTGTTGCCATAGGAATAGGTGCAATGCTGAGATACATAAACACCTCGATGATACGGCTTGCAAGAGTAATTACGATCGCAACAATAAGTATCATCACTCCCAGATGAACAATAAGTGATATGAACCACACCGTCATCAGTTCTCCCAAGCCTAAGCTATTGAGAGCAGATTTCTTTAACGCAAGACTATTAGATAGATAATCACCGCTGCCGAACAGCGTGGCAAGTCCGTTGGAGCATACATTTGTGCCAAACGAAAATAGTGCGGAAGCGATGTAATATGTGTTGGCTACAAGTATTACACCGCATAAGGCTTTGATGATCCATTTGATAAAGATCGAATCGTCAAAGTCTTTGAAATTATTTCCCCGAATGACCATTTGACAAAGCTCATTCAAGAGAATGACTGTCAGAATGAAACCTCCAATAGGGACTACAACATTGTTACAGAGGGTTTCGATAGTTGCCCAAATTCCGTAGCCTGTCGGTGCACTTCCGGCAGTGCCCGTAAACTGAGCAGGGTGCTTTGTCAGAAAGTTTGATACAAGGTTTCCCTTTGCACCCGAACCTGTTGTCTGAGCAAATGTATCAGTCAGAAGTTCGGAAATTCCGTCAAACTGAGATTTTATGCCGTCCTTGAATAAGTCACAGCACCAATCCTCCAAAGCATCAATCGCATCGCTGATTACTCCCATTTATTCATCACCCCTCTCCGAGGAATTCATCAATGGTCTGTCATATTTCACAAGCTGACGTAATTCCAGCTTTGTGGGAAGAAGGTTTCTGCAAAAATACGCAGATCCGAAATGATTTCCCTTTGTTGTAAAGAGCATATTCTGCCGTGTATGATAATCGACCCGACTATCAAAGCAGAGCATCTGAATCTCATTATTGAATATCATGTACCGTGCCTTACCCTGAATACTGTTCACGGGCAAGAGCAAAGCAAAAGGCTTCTGAAAAGTAAAAGCTCGTTTCAGAACTTCATCTTTCTTAGAAAATGGAGGATTGCTTACGAGAATATCCCATTCGTCAGGCTCAAAGTGAAAAAAATCCTTGCCCTCTTTCAAGCTGCTTCGTTCCACATCAAACCCCTGTTCCGTAAGATACTGATAAAACGCACTCCATTCTTCATCGAACGGACACCATATTTTCTTGTCTTTTGGCAGAAATTCCATTAACGGCTCTACCGCATAGAATGGAGTGTACACTTCATCTCCTGCACTTGTTTTATTGGCAGTTAAATATCCGATATTTATTGCCATTTATGTTTTCACTCCCTTTCATATCTGAGAGTGCAGATCACTTACCCAAAACCCATTATTGCAATGCAAAACCCACCGCTATGTAGCTAATCTGCTTATATTAGGTCACAACGTCACTTAAATTGCACCTGTCATCATTGTTTCAAGAACAGGAACGAGGACGATTGCAAGAAGGATCAGACCAAGACCCGACATGAGCTGCTTCATGCCCTGGGATTTCGCACCGGGGTTATCATTACCGTAACCTTCGAGAAGATTTACAACGCCCCATACACCAACGCCTGCACCGATCAGGCAGATAACGCTCTTGAGTACGGTACAAGCAGTAGAAATGAAAGAAGAAGTATCAACAGCACCCGTGCCTGCTGCAAATGCCTGAGTTACACAGGTAGATGCCATAACGCCTGCGATCGTGCAGAACATGGTTGCCTTCTTTGCACCACGGGTGAGCTTAGAGAGCCACTTGTGCTTCGGTGCAGAGGCAGTGGCTGCTGTCTCCATTGCGGTTGCATCGACCGCAGAAATATTCAGTTCGTTCATAGGTAAAAAGTCTCCCTCAAAAAAATAAAGTAATAATTGTCCGCAGCTTCAACCGATTCTTTTTTTAGGCAATACCACACAAAGTCGCCAGACGTTCTTTATGCGGTATTGCCTTTATTCGGTTTCTTCACTGTCTGAGTCAAAAACCGACATATATCTCTTTTTCTTCGGTTTCCTCAGATATTGCAGTACCAGCTTTATCTTTTTCTTTTGCTGATACTGTTGTAACTTCCTGTCCGGCGTTTGTCATATCCACACCATAAGCCGAAAAACGTTCTCTTTTGGGCAGTTTCAAACGCATCTCTCTTCGGTTACTCACATAGTTTTCGATGTTAAATTCCTGCTCAGGATTGTCATCTAACAGCATAGGGTACTGCTTATGACGGGTAATATCAAACTTGTCCGAGAAGAACGGACGCACTCCTCGCACTTGCAGGATACATTTACCGCCGTCCATGACCGCCAGTTCGTCCTGAGATTTCAGCTCTTTTCCGAGCTTCTGATAGTTCATTCCGTAGCTCTCCGATTGTCCACGGTTGGTAGAGGTGTTGAAACTGTCGATAGTTTCTTTACCGAGACTTTCGGATATCTCTTTCAGCGTGGACTTCTCCTTGCCGCCCAAAAACAGCATCGTATCACAGTTGCCTTCAATCGTATCTGCATTATCTTTATATATAGCCTTTAGCTGGCTCTTAGCTTGCAAGATGATCGACGCACTGATTTCACGGCTTCGGATCGTCGCTATGAGCTTCTCAAACTGCGGAATTTCACCAATATTCGCAAACTCATCTAACAAACAGCGTACATGATAGGTCAGCTTTCCACCTGGGGAATTATCTGCTTTGGTACAGAGTAGGTTGAAAAGCTGGGAATACATGATAGCCACAAGGAAGTTGAATGTGGCATCAGTATCGGAGATGATGATAAAAAGTGCACTCAGCTCGTCACCGAGCTTGTCAAGGTGCAGCTCATCGTAGGAGGTGATCTCCAAGACCTCATCTATTGCAAAAGGTGCAAGTCGGGTGCTGCAGCTAATAAGGATAGACTTAGCTGTTTTTCCTGCCGCCAACTTGTATGCCTTGTATTGTTTGAGTGCAAATGCACCCATTCGCCGTTGTTCGGCATCGGGTTCAGCTTCAAAGACATCACCGTAATCCGCCATGACATCGGGATCATCGTGCTTTGTATGGTTTAGCCAGCACTCCACGATCTCAAATTCAAGGTCAATGCTGTTTTTGAACTCCTCATCGTCCTCACGGCACTCCGAATTGTTGATCATGTCGATCAAGGTTTCAAAGTTCCATTCATCTTCGGGGTACATAGCAAAGATCAGGGCAATATACGCAGTATAAAGCAGTTTCTCCGCTTTCACCCAAAAATCATCGCCGGACGGCTGCTGAGAAGAAGTGTTCTTGATAAGTACTTCCACGAATTTCAGAATGTCCTTCTCACGGTTCTTCTTGCTGATATATGCGAACGGGTTATAATGCATCGACTTCGCAAAATCAATGGTATTGAATACTTTGATCTTGTACGGTTCATAGACAGGGATATATTTTCCCTTATCGTCCTTTTTGTACTTGCCGTCAGGTGTTTTCTGATATACTATTTTTCCGTCCACACGTTTCGGGCGGCCCCTTTCAAGCATCTTTCCGCACTCCACAAGAACCGTGCCTTTCGGGTCAGTCACTACATAGGAGGAGTGCATCTGCATCAGGTTCGGCTTTACGAAAAAGCGTGTCTTACCTGAACCTGAGCCACCGATCACAAGAATGTTCTTGTTGCGGGCGAATTTCGGTGCAGAGGGCTTGCCCATTGTAAGTGATTCCGTCTTTGTGAGTATCACATTGTTTTCGGGACAGGATAAGTCCACATACGGCTCAATATCCTTTTCACCGCCCCATACGGCAGAGCCGTACTCCTCACCCTGACGGAACTTCTTCCTGTTTTTCGACTTGACGTAGAGGACGAGCCTCATTACTCCCGCCAAAACCAAGCCGATAAGAAGATCAAACGGGTGTAAACTTGGAAAGATCCTTGCAAATGCCACACCGAGATTACTCATGAAAGGCAGAAGCTTTTCCTGAAAGCCGTTGCCCTCAGTGGTTCGGTACGCAAAGCCGATCAGATTTCCCACATAAGAGAAAGCGACATAGGGAATAGTCTTGATGATCAGCTTTTTGAGTTTTCTCGTGTCGATCTGCAATTTGCAGACTTTTCCTTTCTGCTGGTATCGGCATCAAAAATCGCCGTAAAAATATCATCGCCCCTTACCCGTGGAATGGGTTCAGGCATGAAATAGCCGTAGATCATCGTCTGTTCTCCCTTGTTTTCTCTCTCTGTTTCTGTTTGCGAGGTTTGCTCCTGAGCTTCTGAGCCTGCTGCTGCATCTGCTCACGGGTGAACTCACCACGCTTCTGAGATTTTCCTTGTCCCTTACCGACATACTCTGAAAATGCTCTCTTGAAATCCTCTGTCTTAGCAGCAGAAAAGAAAACATGATAGGTAGGCGGAGTGGTACTTTTATCTCTTTTCAAAGCAAAATCCACATCGTATTTTCGTGCGGTTTTCAGAAAATCTCCGATATTTCTGTCTGAAACCGCAATGCTGTCGAGCTTGGACGGCGACTTAGCCTGCAACTGCTTGTAGGTCATTCGCCCTTTTTTCTCTGCCTTGCCTGACATAAACTCCTGCAATGCCGATTTCAGCACATTAGCAGTCATTTTCTCCGCTTTAATCGAAATATCAATGGTTTTCTTCGCACCGTTCTCATAGTCCGAAGGCATCAGGCATCACCACCTTCGTCTGCGGTCGGCATCTCAAAAGTGGAAAATGCTTCACTCTGGAGCCAACGGGTAATATCGCCCTGGACACTCATCACCTTATCGTAGTCGGACGAGTGATAAAGCAGATTCTCCCTGTTGGTCACATCAGTACCTACAATGCAGTAAGCATCTTCCGTATGCTCATCATCGACACCGACAGAACGCACCTCGACGCTGACCGCAATCAGGTTATCGTAGTTGATGAGATCGCCCTCCGGTGTCAAAATAGACTTAGCCATGATCTTCACCTTCCTTTCCAAAAAGCTCATTTGCCGTCTTTCAAGCAGCTACGTCCGGTTTCTTATTCGCACCCATAGCCACCACCCCCTCTCAGGAACGTTCAGTCATCATAAACGCCAAAATCTCTTTTGACAGCATACTCAGCCCACCGTCCCTCAGCATTTTCCTTGAACCGCTTGCCGTTGGCTTCGTTGAACAGAGTGCTGATAAGATAACTCTCATAGTTTCGCACATTGTCTGTACGCTTCATCTGCTCAATCGCATTTTCAAGAACGTTTATATCAACTTTTAGCATAGCGGACTTGACAACTTCCCTGGGGAAGTCCTGTCCGCAGATACGCTCTGTTTTCTTTCTGGAGCATATCCGCCGAACGATCATCTGAATGATCTCCTCAGCTTCTTCCTCATCACCGAGCCACTCTGCAAAGTATGGAAAGTCGATGTTGGTTTTCACTACTTCGGTATAGATCTCTTTTTCGCTGATATATCCGTCGATCCGTCCGTCTGCCTGTCTTTCAGCAGCTTTTTCGCTGTCGGAGTGGGATTGATCGATAGATACTTGATCACTCCGTATTTGATTATTATTTATTATCTTCTTAGTATTTATTTGCCCCTGATTTTCTACCGCTTGTTTTTCTATGGGTAGAATTTCAAGGGGTAGATTTTCTATGCTTTGTTTTTCTGCCCCTTGCGGTGCTTTTTTTACGGAGCTTACTTTGGCATATGTATCATCATCGTCCTGGTCAGCATCAGGCGTATCTTTTTCGGAATACTCATAGAAGTCATAGACATACTCGATCCGACCGCTGTTCGTTTCATTCGGCATCAGCTTAGTCACATTGAGATACCCCCAATGCTTCAGTTCGTCCAATGCTGCCTTGATTGCTGTTTCTTTCTCTTTGCAGATCGCAGTCAGACCTGAGATAGAGTAATCCCAATTCTCCGGCAAGGAAAGAACTTTACTCAGAAGTCCGATCGCTTTCAGACTGAGGTTCGTTGACCGCAGATGATAGTTGCTCATTACGGTATAGTTTGCATTTTTATTGACACGGCACACCGATGAGGGCGTTGTTTTGACCTTTTTTGTTTTCTTAGCAGACATATCCATTCACCTCCTGTTTTCAGCTCAAGCGAGCTTCATTTGCGTGATCCTGAGCTTATTGACCATATAGGTCTTACCGCTGCATCGGAGGTAGCCTGCATCGTAAAGTTCGTTCAGAGCGTTCCTGATAGTTTTCAAAGAATCATTCTCAAAGAACGGACAAAGCTCCTCTGCGGTATGATAGTCCGTATCGGGAAAATTGAGCATTCTCAGCAGTATAGCTGTTGCTTCGCAGGACAGCTTATCATCGCTGATCGTGATGATTTGGCGTTCAGACATAAAAACCTCCTATTTTTCATTTCGCTTCACTAAAACAGCAGACGTGATATTCGATTTTCAGGCATAAAAATAGCGGACAACGCTCCGATTATATGGAACATCGTCCGCCAAATGATTGCTTTTTTGATTAAATTTTAGAGGTCAAAAGCACAGATCCGCTTTATCTGTAACAATAGATTATCATTTTCTTGTGTTGCAAATACACGAGACATTTCCTATCCTTTGTGCCAATTTCTTCTACAAAAATCGGCATTTTTCGCAGGAAACTAAATTTATTTCGTGTGTCTACCGTAGGTCTACCAAGTCAAGTTATCGGCTTTTGTCTACCACAAATCTACCGAAAGTCTACCAAAAAACATGGTTTTTTATGATTCTTGAAAGCTGCTGTAATTCGGTGTTTTTCAATTTTTGATACTCAAAAAGCTCGAAAAATCGGGCACAAAAGGGAACAAAAGACCACAAAAGAAATTAAAACGCTTCACCGATTTAAAAACTTAAAATATGGAATTAGCAGGAAAAGTTATAGCAGTTCTTGAACCCAGAGGTGGTGTTTCTAAGAGTGGTAATGAATGGAAGGTACAGGAATATGTCATCGAAACTCACGACCAGTATCCTCGTCGGATGTGCTTTGATGTGTTTGGGGCAGACAAGATACAGCAGTTTAATATTCAGGTAGGTGAAGAATTGAATGTCTTTTTTGATATAGATGCTCGTGAATGGCAGGGACGTTGGTTTAATAGTATCCGTGCCTGGAAGGTAGAACGCGTTTCTGCTGCTCAGCAGATGCCGCCTATGGATGCTCCTTTCCCTCCGATGAATGCTGCACCGGCTGCTCCGGTTGACTTTGCTGCATCGGATGAGAAAGATGATTTGCCTTTCTGA
>ERZ773209.282-NODE-282-length-37327-cov-5.494446_pt1 | contig 37327 bp, 28 predicted proteins | sample MGYA00511109_ERZ773209 | MGnify/ENA primary metagenome ERZ773209 (study PRJEB29015, sample SAMEA2737786) | human gut metagenome | biome: human gut; feature: human-associated habitat; material: faeces | place: China | collected 2012 ...
TGTTTTTTGTGCAACTACATTTTACCACAAGGGTTCGCTATGGATTTTTAAGTGTTCAACTTAATTATACAATCCGCCTTATTTTTCTGTTATACTATAAGCAAAGAATTTAAATTCAAGCAATGCTGATAAAGCTGTGCCTTCATAAATCCGGGAGGTAGTTATGAATCAGAGAAAAAGAGCGGTATGGGGCTTTATCCTGTGTTCTCTCCTCTGCTGCGGAGCAGGAGTCTCGGCCAAGGAGGCGGCTGCAGGGGAAAAAGCTGCCATGCCATTGTGGACCCGTGCGGCCGTCCAGTATGAAAATCCATATTTTACAGGAAATCCGGATGCATCCCTTTCTGCGGAAACACTTTCATCCTGGTGGACTGTATTCCATGACGATACGTTAAATGAGCTGATCGAAAAGGCGCTTGACGGGAGTCGCGATATGGAAGAGGCCCGCTCAAGGCTCCTGCAGGCAAGAGAGCAGGTAGGCATCACGAAGGCTGAGAAGCTTCCATGGGTGAATGCTGCCGGAGGATGGGTCCGCGGAGAAATGCCGGATGATATCACGCGCGGCATACTTCCAGCCCAGCTCCAGAACATGCCGCTTGGCATCGAAGGAAGCAACAGTGCAACGTATGCAGGCCTTGATGCGTCCTGGGAGCTCGATCTCTTCGGAAAGAAGAGTGCCAAGGTCCGGGAGGCAAGGGGAGCGCTTGAAGCGCAGAGAGGCATGCTCTATTCCACATGGGTATCCCTTTCTGCAGAAGTGGCCATGAACTATATCACGCTGAGGACGCTTCAGGCAGAACTGGATGTGACAGAAAAGTCCATTGCCAACATGAAGGAGAATCTGTCACTCATGCAGGTGAATCAGGAAAGCGGCCTTGTTTCCTCCGTGCCGGTCGATCAGCTGACATATACGCTGAAGGAAACGGAAGCCCAGATTCCTGAGCTCAAGTCGTCCATTGCAGGCACTATGTCAAAGATTGCCATCCTTACAGGAACGACGCCGGGCGCACTCGATGCCATGCTCATGACACCAAAGCCGCTTCCTGACATCGATCCGACACTGTATAATGCAATTCCTGCCGACGTGCTGAGGCAGCGGCCTGATGTCTATGCCGCTGAAAGCGCATGGGCCGCGCAGATTGCAAAGACTGATGAGGCAAAGGCTGAGATGAAGCCGAAAATTTCCATCCTGGGCGTACTGGGGCTCGCAACGCTTGGAACAGGAGGACTGTTCTCGGCAGGAAGCCGTGCTTTTGGCATCATGCCGCAGGTCACATTCCCGCTCTTCAATGGCGGGGCGCTCAGGAGAAACGTGAACGTGCAGTCCGAGAAGGAAAAAGAAGCAAAGGCAAAGTATGAGAATACGGTATTGAAGGCGGCCGGAGAAGTCCGCACGGCGATGACGGCTGTCAGCCAGGATAAGGTCAGGCAGGATTCCCTGGAAACGGGGAGGGATAAGGCGAAGGAAGCTTTGGACCTTGCAGAAAATCAGTACCAGCACGGCCTTTTCGATTACATGGGCGTGCTTGATGCCGAGCGTCACTATCTTTCCCTAAACCAGTCCTGTGCTGTGGCAAAGGGAAAACAGATGACAGACCTTGTTTCCCTGTTCAAAGCGCTCGGAGGCGGTTGGAAGCCGCTGGATGAGGAAACGATAAAAGGCGCAAAAAATGATCAGAATGAGGAAAATGCAGGAGGTGAAGGGAAATGATGGAAACCATACAGAACCATAAGAGGGAATTTGGAATCGGCGCCATCATTCTTGCCGTTCTCCTCATTTTCTCTTTTTACGAATATCACGAAAAGAAGCAGGCTGAGCTTGCTGCCAGCCAGCTTGAACTGAACGGCAATGTCGATCTCAGGGAAGTTTCCCTTGCCTTCAGAAACAGCGACCGCATCACGGAAATCCTCGTCGATGAAGGGGATACAGTGAAGAAGGGACAGGTCCTTGCCAAGCTTGATACGCAGGATCTGAATTACAAGATAGACGTGACGAAATCCCAGATTGCTGCCCAGCAGGCTGTTGTCGACAAGATGCACAACGGCACACGCCCGGAAGACCTGGCGCAGGCGGCTGCCAAGGTCAATGCGGCAAAGGCAGAGAAGGATTTCCTGACCGCCGACTACAACAGGAAGATGGATTCCTATAATACTTCCGGTGGAAAAGCCATCAGCAGGCAGGCCATTGATGATGCAAAGGCAAAGCTTGACGTCGCTTCCTCCAAACTGACAGAAGCCGAACAGGCAAACAACCTTGCCAAGGCAGGTCCGCGCGCAGAAGATGTAGCTGCTGCCGAAGCACAGCTCAAGGGGCTTCAGGATACCCTTGCCGGGCAGGAATATACACTGTCCCAGTCAGAACTCATTGCACCGCAGGACGGTGTCATCCGTTCAAGGCTTCTGGAAGTCGGAGACATGGCCTCCCCGCAGAGACCGGTTTTCCGCATTTCCCTTGATACGAAGAAATGGGTCCGCGTCTATGTGGCTGAACCGGACCTTGGAAAAATCCATGAAGGAGAAGCCGCTGACGTCTATATCGACAGCTATCCGGACAAGCCGGTCAATGGCACGATCGGATATATTTCCTCGACAGCAGAATTTACGCCAAAGAGCGTGCAGACGAATGAGCTCCGTACTGCTCTTCTTTATGAAGTCCGCGTCTATGTCGACGACAAGGACAATGTCCTCCGCATGGGCATGCCTGCGACCGTGAAAATCAAATTGTAAAGGATGATGGGTGTGGAAGAAGATGTGATCCGCGCAGAGAAACTGAATAAGGTCTTTTCCATAAAGGGGAAGAAACCGCTGACGGCGCTGAACGGACTCTCTCTTTCTGTCAAAAAAGGCGAGCTCACGGCAGTGATCGGGCCTGACGGTGCGGGGAAAACGACGCTGATGCGCCTGATTGCAGGCCTCATGAATCCCACATCCGGCAGCCTTACCGTCCTTGGCATGGACAGCGTGAAGGATGCGGAAGAAATCCAGAGCCGAATTTCCTACATGCCGCAGAAGTTCGGCCTTTATGAGGATCTGACAGTGCAGGAAAATCTCGATCTTTATGCTGATCTTCACGGCGTTCCTCAGGAAAAGAGGCCTGAAAGGTTCGGGAAACTGCTGGACATGATGGGGCTGGCGCCTTTTACTGGCCGGTTTGCAGGAAAGCTTTCCGGCGGCATGAAGCAGAAGCTGGGCCTTGCCTGCACGCTCGTCCGCTCGCCGGATCTTCTCCTTCTTGATGAACCGACGGTCGGCGTCGATCCGCTTTCCCGGCGCGAGCTGTGGAAAATACTGAAGACATTTGTCAAGGAAGAACACCTTTCCATCTTTGTCAGTACGGCATACATGAATGAAGCAGAAATGTGCAGCCATGTCTTCGTCCTCCATAAGGGGAATCTTCTGGCGGATGGCACGCCGGAGGATCTTTGCCGGATCGCAGACGGCCGCTGTTATAATGTCCTTCCGGAAGAAGGCGTCCCCACACGCATCCTGCAGGCGCATCTGATCGATGAGACGAAACTGATCGTCGATGCAGTGCCAAGAGGCGGCACCGTCCATTTCATCATGGAAAAGGGCGTCGATGAAATACCATACCTCAAGAGGCATCACCTTGAGCCCACGCCCGTTCCGGCCAAACTGGAAGACGGTTTCATGACGCTCCTTCGGAAAGCGGAAGGCCATGAAGCACCACCAGAAGAAGCAGAAGACGTGCTGGACCGGGGCGGAAGACCGTCCAGTGAAGTCAATATCGTCGTAAAGAACCTCGTCAAGAAGTTCGGGGACTTTACGGCTGTTTCCAATACATCCTTTGAAGTGCATAAGGGAGAAATCTTCGGTCTTTTAGGGCCGAACGGTGCAGGCAAGACGACGACGTTCAAAATGCTCTGCGGCCTTCTTCCTGAAACAAGCGGCTTTCTTTCCGTCGCAGGCGTCGACCTTAGAAAGGCAAGGACGCAGGCGCGTGCGAATATCGGGTATGTGGCGCAGAAGTTTTCCCTCTACAGCCATATGTCCGTCCTGGATAATCTGAAATTCTTCGGCGGCATCTATGGCGTACCGAAGGGGAGACTTTCTGAAAGGATCAGGGAGCTCTGCCAGGAGTTCGATCTGGAAGATGTCCTTGACCGTCTGGCGGAAGACCTGCCGGGCGGGTACAAGCAGCGTCTTTCCATGGCAGCGGCGCTTCTTCATGAGCCGCAGATTCTTTTCCTCGATGAACCGACCTCGGGCATCGACCCGCTGGCCAGAAGAAATTTCTGGAGAAGAATCACGACCCTTGCCGCGAGGGGCACGACAATAATCATCACGACGCATTTCATGGAAGAAGCCGAGTACTGCGACCGTTTCATGATCCAGGACAACGGCATCCTTCTGGCCATCGGAAGTCCTTCGGAAATCCGCGAGGAACTTGGGCAGCCGGGCGCTGACATGGACAGGATTTTCATTGAAATCGTCGAGCGGTCGAGAAAGGAAGGGGAGAAATCATGAGTTCCGGATTCTTTCGGCGCATGAAAGCGCTCATCCGCAAAGAGTTTCTCCAGCTTTCCAGAGACTCCAGTTCCCTTCTTCTGGGGATTGCTCTTCCAATCATTTTGATCCTGATCATCGGATACGGCATATCTCTTGACGTCAAGAACGTGCCGATCGCCGTTGTCCTGGAAGACCCTTCGCCGGCCTCCCAGGATGTCCTTTCCTTCATGGACGGGTCGGAATATTTCTCGCCAACCTATGTCACAAGTTTCAAGGAAGCCGAGCAGATGATGACAGACAGGAAGGTGAATGCCATCATCGATGTGCCTTCGGATTTCGCAGCGCGCCTCCACGAAGGGAATGCAAAGATGCTCCTTGTTCTTGACGGCGTGGAAACAGCGACGGCCATGAGCGTGCAGACCTACGTCGATACCTCTATCGCCTCCTGGGAAGCACGCCATATGTCCGGCGCTGCATCCTTCGGGACAGTGACAGTCGAACCGCGCATGTGGTATAACAATGCCAATTCCAGTACATGGTTCTTCATCCCGGGCCTCGTCATGCTGATCATGACGATTATCGGCGTCATGCTGACCTCGGTCGTCATGGCCCGTGAATGGGAGAGGGGGACATTCGAATCCCTCTTCGTCACGCCGGTAAAGCCGATGGAGCTTGTCCTTGCCAAGATGGTGCCGTACTTCTTCATCGCACTCCTTGGTACAGGCATCTGCCTTGTTCTCTCAAGGTTCCTCTTCAGCGTCCCCATGGTCGGTTCACTTTCCGCCATTCTTGGCATATCCATGATTTACCTGTTGGTTGCGCTTGGCATCGGGCTGATGATTTCAGCCGTCACGAAGAACCAGTTCCTGGCCTGCCAGCTTTCGCTATTGATCAGTTTCCTTCCCTGCTTTATTTTGTCAGGGTTCATTTTCGATTTACGATCGACACCGATCGTCGTGCGCGCTGTAGGGGAAATCCTTCCCTTCAGCCACTATCTCGTCTGCATCCGTTCGCTCTTCTTATCCGGCAATAACTGGACGATCCTTCTGACGCAGGGCGGCATTCTCATCCTTTATGCTGTATGCTTCGTGAGCATCGCTTTTGGCATCACGAGAAAGAAGGTGGAATGATGAGCACCTTCCAGCTTTTTCTGCAGCAGCTTGCCGTCATCTGCAAGAAGGAAATCCTCTCCATCTGGCAAGATCCCGCGACAAGAAGGATTGTCGTCATTCCCTGTATCCTGATGGGGTTCCTCTTCGGCTATGCGGCCAACTACAATCTGGAAAATGCGCCGTATGTCGTCCTTGACCAGAGCAGGAGCGGGGCTTCGGCAGACCTTCTTTCCCGCTTTGACGGGACATCGCTTTTCCACCGCGTGGCGACCGTGTCGAATGCCAATGAAATCGCGCCGTACATAGAGCAGGAAAAAGCTGTCATGGCGATTTCCATTCCGCAGGATTTCCAGGATAGGCTTGATCAGGGAGAAAAGGCTCCCGTCCAGATCATATCCGACGGAAGAAATACGATGGTCGCCGGCCTTGTTACCGGCTACGCAGGCCGTATCGTAAACAGCTTCAATCAGGAAAGGACAGGCGTCTCGGCACCTGTGACGGTCATTACAAGGACATGGTACAATCCGAACCAGATCACGCGCTGGTTCTTCATGCCGGGAATCATCGGGCTTTTGAGCTTTGCGCAGGTCTTTGTTCTGGCGGGGCTTTCGGTGGCAAGAGAAAGAGAAGAAGGCACCTTCGAGCAGCTTCTTGTTGCTCCTGTCAGCCCGTCAGTTATACTGATCGGCAAAGCCATGCCGCCAATGATCGTTGGATTCATTCAGTGTACGATTCTCTTCTGTATCAGCTACTTCTGGTTCAATGTGCCGTTTGCAGGAAACTTCGGCATGTTCTACACGGCTATTTTCTTCTACGTGCTGAGCTCGACAGGCTGCGGCCTCATCGTTTCCTCCATTTCCAAGAACATGCAGCAGGTGCTTGTCTATGTCGTAGTCCTGATGGTGCCGATGGCTCTTCTCTCCGGCGTCGTCACGCCGATCAATAATATGCCGCGGTTCCTCCAGATCATTACGTATGCGGATCCGCTCCGCTTTGCACTGGAACTCATCCGACGCATTTACCTTGAGGGCCTTACCTTCGGACAGCTCTTCTGGAACTTCATTCCGCTTAGTGTTATTTCCGCCGTAACACTCTCCGTGGCCGCCTATCTTTTCAGGCACCACTTGAACTGAATCATTACACGCAAAAAGTACCGCTTCCGCATTGGGAAACGGTGCTTTTGCTGTTATTTTTCAAATTCCTTCTTGAGGACATATCCGTAAGCGTGTTTCAGGCCGTCTTCGCCTTCCTGGACATAGACACCCTGGATTTCAGGAGCAAAGCCCGGGAGCTGGTTGATTCCTTCCACGAGGTCCAAGAAGTAGGCAACAGCCGTCTTGGTCCATGCTTCGCCGGCGTGTACGCAGATGACTCCTGGCGGATAGGGGAGAGCGCCTTCCAGGGCTGTTCTTCCTTCAGCCTCGGCAAGATCTACGAGTTCGCCATGACCTCTCATGAATTCATACTGTGCTTTCTGAGGATTCATGACATACTTCGGGAAGTAGTCCTTCAGGAAAAGTTCCTTCTGCAGCGTGGACACTTCGCGGTCCTTGTAGAAATCATGCATTTCCTGGCAGAGACGGCGGATGGTGTATCCCTTGTACTTATCCTGGTAAGCCTTGTAAATGCTCGGAAGCACTTCAGACATCGGAGCATCCTCATCGATGAGCTTTTCAAAGCGGACAAGTTTGGCGACGAGGTCATCCATCTTGGTCGCTGTTTCAGCCGGAGTCATGAGGAAGAGGATATCATTCAGGTCGCACTTTTCAGGAATGATGCCGTTTTCACGCAGATAGTTGGCAAGAATATTGCCCGGGATGCCGAACTTCTCGTATCCGCCATGTTCCACATCAATGCCGGCCGTAACGAACTGCAGCTTCATCGGATCGATGAAGTACTGGCCCTTGGCATAGCCTTCGAAACCATGCCATTTGGCACCCGGTTCGAAAGCCCAGTAGTTCATATCGTTTGCCATCTTGTCGGTATCGCCGTCTTCCCACTTCTTGCCATAGACAACAGGCGGAACGAGCGGACGGATGTAATGGCAGTTGCGGAGGACCTGCTTGCGCGTATTGATGACAAGCTTCACAGCATCTGCCCAGAGCTTTTTGCCTGCTTCGCCTTCATGCATCTTGGCATTGACATCAAGAGCTGCGAAGAGCTGGTAGAGCGGGGAAGTGGAAGCATGCATCATGAAAGCATTGTTGACGCGCTTATGTGGGACGTAGCGGTCCTGTCCCTTGATGTGGGCATCCTTCTTATGGACCATGGACGTCATGGAGAAACCGGCCTGCTGCTTATGGACAGACTGGCTGACGAAAATGCCGGGGTCTTCCGGACCAAGGTCGAGAAGAAGCGGACTGCAGTCCTTCATCATCGGAATGAATTCCTCATAACCGACCCAGGCAGAGTCGAAGAAGATGTAATCGCAGAGATGGCCGATGCGGTCAACAACCTGGCGTGCGTTGTAAATGCATCCGTCATACGTGCCAAGCTGGATGACAGCCAGGCGGATCGGGCGCTTAGCCTTTGCCTTGACAGGATCCTTCTCCGCGACGAGCTTTCTGATGTAATCCTCATTGAAGCAGTGGTCAAGGATGCCGCCGATGGAGCCGAAGGCATTTCTTGCCGTTTCCAGATAAACAGGCGTTGCGCCGGCAATGACAAGAGCGCCGTGATCGACAGACTTATGATTGTTCCTGTCGAAGAGAACGATGTCGCCCGGAGTGAGGACAGCATTCAGTACAACCTTGTTGGAAGTGGAAGTGCCATTCAAAACGAAGTATGTCTTGTCAGCGTTGTAGACGCGTGCCGCATGCTTCTGTGCAGCGAGAGCCGGGCCTTCATGGATGAGGAGATCGCCCATGGCAACGTCGGCGTTGCAAAGATCAGCCCTGAAGGTATTCTCACCGAAGAAATCATAGAAAGCGCGTCCGGCCGGATGCTTCCTAAAGAAAGCGCCGCCCTGATGGCCTGGGCAGTCGAACTGGGAATAACCGTTTTCAACATACTTCTTGAGATCCTTGAAGAAAGGAGGAAGAATAGCGTCTTCGTAATGAGAAGCAGCGCTTTCTATCTGACGGTCATAGAAAGCATGATCCGTATCATTGAGATCGATGACGCGGTATACCTTTCCGATGACAGAATCATCTACAAGGCCAGCCTTCGTTTTGATGAAGAAGACAGGGATATTGAAAGAAAAGAGCATCTCTTTATCGAAGACAAAACGGTCTTCATCAGTATCCGTCATAACGACAGATGCAATGTCGGTGAAATCAGTATCATTGACATCAACAATGTCACGGCCTTTGATGGAACCAAAAATTTCCAGAGCTTTCTTTGTATAAGCGATTTTTAACTGGTTCAACATGGAAACCTCCCTCTGAATGTGAATTTGGATGGAAAGCAGTACTTTGACATGAAAAAGACCCTTGGAAAAGGGCAGCCATATGGAAAGAAATCCTGTCTTCTGTCATTCAGATCTTTAGTGTTGGTAGTTAGTGAAACTATCTAAGTCATTATAGCATAAAGGACAGGAAAGCAAGCTGAATTTTACCTTAACCGGCGCATGTTTCAGCCTGCTTGACCGGGCATGATTCTACGCAGTATTTTATGGAAATATTTCGCAAGTGAATAGGTTTGCCTGTGTAATTAAAAATGCCGAGAACCATTGATTTCTTCGACAATTTCCGTGCCTTAACGGTTAAAATTTGATATACTTAAAGTAATGGAAAATAATGGCATGAAGCTTGAACGAGCTCTTTTTTCAAAGCTTTGCCAAGGGAAAAATGGAGGGAATCTATATGCCGAGACGGTTAAAGATTGCCTATACCGAGAGGGCATTTGAAATATTCGGAACAGTTAATGGAAGGGATTCCATTAAGGCGGCACAAACTGATTTTACAGATACGTCGGCACTCATCATTACAGATCTGGATTCGGAATTTGCCGAAAATGAAAAGATCCGTGCTTTTGGTGTTCCTGTATTTCTGATTTTGACAGGCGAGAGCAATGTTGAGAAACTCATAGAGTGTGCTTCAGGAATCATCGACCTCCAGCATGGAGAGCATGGTTTCTATGAACGCCAGATTGTAAATGCAGCTGAAAAATATGAAGAAGAGATTCTTCCACCATTTTTCGGGAGTCTGCTGAAGTACGTAGAACGCGGAAATTCTGAATTTGACTGCCCTGGACATCAGGGCGGAGCTTATTTCAGAAAACATCCGGGCGGTAAAATCTTCTATGATTTTTATGGAGAAAACACATTCCGCGCTGATCTTTGCAATGCAGACGTCGCTATGGGAGATCTTCTTATTCATGAGGGACCGGCACTCGCCGCCCAAAAACATGCAGCGAAGGTCTTCCATGCGGATAAAGCGTATTTTGTGCTGAACGGGACATCCGGAGCGAACAAGGTTGTTTTAAATGCGCTTTTAGCACCAGGAGATCTGGTTCTTTATGAAAGAAACAACCATAAATCGATAGGCTATGGCGCACTGATACAGGCGGGAGCTATTCCGATTTATCTGGAAACAGCAAGGAATCCGTTCGGCCTTATTGGCGGTGTGCTGGATCATTGCTTCAATGAAGAGTATATACGCATGCTGATTGCGGAAAGAGACCCCAAGCGTGCCATGATGGACAGGCCGCTCAGGGCAGCCGTTATCCAGCTTGGCAATTATGACGGCTGCATATATAATGCCCGTCAGGTCGTGGATAAAATCGGGCATCTTTGTGATTATATCTTCTTTGATTCGGCCTGGGTCGGATACGAGCAGTTTATTCCCATGATGAAAGACTGCAGTCCTCTTCTCCTGAATCTGGGACCTGAAGATCCGGGAATTATTGTCGTGCAGTCTGTTCATAAACAGCAGGCCGGATTCTCGCAGGCCTCGCAGATACTGAAGAAAGATTCTCATATCAAAGGCCAGAAGCGCTACCTGCCGCATAAGATCCTGAATAACTCTTTCATGGTCAATTCTTCGACTTCACCGAATTACCAGATCTTTGCATCACTTGATATGAATGCAAAGATGCAGGAAGGGGAGAGCGGAAAGCTGCTTTGGCATGAATGTATAGTCAACGCCATTGAAGCAAGAAAATCTGTCATCCGTCATTGTAAATATCTTCGCCCGATTGTGCCTCCTGTTGTTCATGGCAGCAAGTGGGAAGATGGCGACACGGAGGATATGGCCAATGATATTTCCTACTTTGCCTTTGAGCCGGGAGGAAAGTGGCATTCTTTCCAGGGATATACGAAGAGTCAGTATTTCATTGATCCTATGAAACTGCAGCTGATGACTCCGGGAATCAATATGGAAAACGGGGAGTATGAAGATTTTGGTATTCCCGGGATCATATTGGCAGATTATCTTAGGGATAACGATGTCATCCCGGAGAAATGCGATTTGAATGATATCCTTTTCCTGATGACGCCGGCAGAAACACCGACAAAGCTTAAAGACCTGATTGCAAAGCTCGTTCGTTTTGAAAAGCATATCGACCAGGATTCCCCCATGGAAAAAGTCATTCCATCTATATATAGAAAGTATGAAGAGAAATACAGAGGATACACGATCCGGAGACTTTGCCAGGAAATGCATGATTTCTATAAAGACAGAAAGATCAACATCCTGCAGAAGAGAATGTTCCAGAAAGCCTATTTTCCTGAATATTTCATGAGCCCTCAGCAGGCAAACTGGGCACTGGTCAAAGGGCAGGGAGAATTGATTCCTCTTCGTGAAGTGGAAGGACGTGTAGTCCTTCAGGCGGCTGTTCCGTATCCGCCTGGAGTTACATGCGTTCAGGCAGGTGAACGATGGACAAGAACTGCGCTGGATTATTTCCTCGATTTTGCGGAAGTTGCGAATGTCTTTCCCGGATTTGAACCGGAACTGCAGGGCGTTTACAGGGAAAAAGATCCTGATGGAAAGATAACACCCTATGCCTATGTCCTAACAAGGGAATACGAAAAACTATATAAATAACACCAGCAGGGCGGCATCATCATTCAGGTGATGCCGTCTTTTTAGTTTGTCAGGATCCTGAAATCAATCCGAAGAATCAATCGGACAAAAAAGAAGCACCGCCCTATCGAGAGGGCGATGCTTTATAAAGGATGGAGATGATGGTAATTGATTAGTTGAAGTTACTATTGCTTACTGTTTTGCTGCTTCTGCAGCGGCTTCTTCAATGGCCTTGTTGTCGGCTTCGGCTTTATCAAGATCGAATTTATCGGAAACCAGACCATAAAGTGTCCAGCCGAAGAAGGTAACGATAGCGCCGTATGTCATTGCTTCGAACCCGGAAGCATAGCAGGCATACAAGCTATAAATGGAAGCAACGAATGCAATGAATTTAGTCGTTTTCAGTTCAGAGCCCAAGTGGTTGACTGCTTTCATGATGACGACGATAGCTGCCATACAGAGCAGGTACGGAACGATATTCGTAATGACGGCCAGATTGACGAGTGTTTCAAACTGATCATTCAGTGTCGGGCTGATGGTCATCAGCGAGAAGAGGGACTGAATAACGGTAATGGTTACCATGCCGATCAATGGAGTTTCAGTAGATGTGATTTTCTTCATGAATGCCGGGAAATATCCTACATCACTGCCTGCCTTGAATACGTTGGCAATGGTGAACTGCCAGCCAAGCAGGGAACCGAAGCAGGAGAGAACCATGAGGCCCATGATAATGCGGCCGACGGTCGGTCCGAACATGTGAGCAAATACAAGTCCGAATGGAGCAGAACTGCTGACAAGATCTTCAGAAGGAATAATGCCGAAGATGATGTTGGTGGAAACGATGTAGCAGGCTGCGGCAATCAGTGTTCCGCCGAGAACGGCCTTCGGTACGTTCGTTTCCGGATTATCAACGGCATCTGCATTGGCGCATGCAGATTCCATTCCGAGGAATGCCCACAGGGTCATGGTAATAGCATTGATAGCAGCGCTGCCAAAGCTCATGTCATGTACGTTCCAGTTAGCGATATACAAGGAAGGAGAGAACCAGAACCAGCCAATCAGTGCAAGACCGATACATGGAATGATGACGCCCCATACAGTAATGGAGGAAACGCGACCAGTGTATTTAGCGCCGCCAAAGTTCAGGACGGTAGCCAGCCAGAGTGTGAAGATGGTAGCGGCGCAGGTCATAATAGGATCGAGGGATTTATTCAGGAACCCGAGCGCATAACCTACGGCAGAAATAGCGATAGCAGTATTTGCAAAAATCAGTGAAACGCCGTAAGTATAGTTTGCCATAAAGTTGCCGGCTTTCCCGAAAGAGTATTCGGCATAACCGCCCATGCCGCCGCCTTTTTTAGCATACATGCCGCATTTTGCGAAAACGTATGCCAGAAACATGGAACCTACTGCAGTTACGAGCCAGGAAACGATAGAGAGCGCGCCGACCTGTGCCAGCTTGGATGGCAGCATGATGATGCCGGAGCCCATCATATTGACCGCTGTTAAAATGGTCAGCTGGAATACGCTCATTTTATTTGAGCTGTTACTCATGATTACCTCCTTGATTGGGAGGGATCCGGGCTTCCGTCGTGGAAGCCCATTTCCACCCTTGCTGTATTATTTTTCAAATTCCTTTTTGAGGACATATCCGTAAGCGTGCTTCAGGCCGTCTTCGCCTTCCTGGACATAGACACCCTGGATTTCAGGAGCAAAGCCCGGGAGCTGGTTGATTCCTTCCACGAGGTCCAAGAAGTAGGCAACAGCCGTCTTGGTCCATGCTTCGCCGGCGTGTACGCAGATGACTCCTGGCGGATAGGGGAGAGCGCCTTCCAGGGCTGTTCTTCCTTCAGCCTCGGCAAGATCTACGAGTTCGCCATGACCTCTCATGAATTCATACTGTGCTTTCTGAGGATTCATGACATACTTCGGGAAGTAGTCCTTCAGGAAAAGTTCCTTCTGCAGCGTGGACACTTCGCGGTCCTTGTAGAAATCATGCATTTCCTGGCAGAGACGGCGGATGGTGTATCCCTTGTACTTATCCTGGTAAGCCTTGTAAATGCTCGGAAGCACTTCAGACATCGGAGCATCCTCATCGATGAGCTTTTCAAAGCGGACAAGTTTGGCGACGAGGTCATCCATCTTGGTCGCTGTTTCAGCCGGAGTCATGAGGAAGAGGATATCATTCAGGTCGCACTTTTCAGGAATGATGCCGTTTTCACGCAGATAGTTGGCAAGAATATTGCCCGGGATGCCGAACTTCTCGTATCCGCCATGTTCCACATCAATGCCGGCCGTAACGAACTGCAGCTTCATCGGATCGATGAAGTACTGGCCCTTGGCATAGCCTTCGAAACCATGCCATTTGGCACCCGGTTCGAAAGCCCAGTAGTTCATATCGTTTGCCATCTTGTCGGTATCGCCGTCTTCCCACTTCTTGCCATAGACAACAGGCGGAACGAGCGGACGGATGTAATGGCAGTTGCGGAGGACCTGCTTGCGCGTATTGATGACAAGCTTCACAGCATCTGCCCAGAGCTTTTTGCCTGCTTCGCCTTCATGCATCTTGGCATTGACATCAAGAGCTGCGAAGAGCTGGTAGAGCGGGGAAGTGGAAGCATGCATCATGAAAGCATTGTTGACGCGCTTATGTGGGACGTAGCGGTCCTGTCCCTTGATGTGGGCATCCTTCTTATGGACCATGGACGTCATGGAGAAACCGGCCTGCTGCTTATGGACAGACTGGCTGACGAAAATGCCGGGGTCTTCCGGACCAAGGTCGAGAAGAAGCGGACTGCAGTCCTTCATCATCGGAATGAATTCCTCATAACCGACCCAGGCAGAGTCGAAGAAGATGTAATCGCAGAGATGGCCGATGCGGTCAACAACCTGGCGTGCGTTGTAAATGCATCCGTCATACGTGCCAAGCTGGATGACAGCCAGGCGGATCGGGCGCTTAGCCTTTGCCTTGACAGGATCCTTCTCCGCGACGAGCTTTCTGATGTAATCCTCATTGAAGCAGTGGTCAAGGATGCCGCCGATGGAGCCGAAGGCATTTCTTGCCGTTTCCAGATAAACAGGCGTTGCGCCGGCAATGACAAGAGCGCCGTGATCGACAGACTTATGATTGTTCCTGTCGAAGAGAACGATGTCGCCCGGAGTGAGGACAGCATTCAGTACAACCTTGTTGGAAGTGGAAGTGCCATTCAAAACGAAGTATGTCTTGTCAGCGTTGTAGACGCGTGCCGCATGCTTCTGTGCAGCGAGAGCCGGGCCTTCATGGATGAGGAGATCGCCCATGGCAACGTCGGCGTTGCAAAGATCAGCCCTGAAGGTATTCTCACCGAAGAAATCATAGAAAGCGCGTCCGGCCGGATGCTTCCTAAAGAAAGCGCCGCCCTGATGGCCTGGGCAGTCGAACTGGGAATAACCGTTTTCAACATACTTCTTGAGATCCTTGAAGAAAGGAGGAAGAATAGCGTCTTCGTAATGAGAAGCAGCGCTTTCTATCTGACGGTCATAGAAAGCATGATCCGTATCATTGAGATCGATGACGCGGTATACCTTTCCGATGACAGAATCATCTACAAGGCCAGCCTTCGTTTTGATGAAGAAGACAGGGATATTGAAAGAAAAGAGCATCTCTTTATCGAAGACAAAACGGTCTTCATCAGTATCCGTCATAACGACAGATGCAATGTCGGTGAAATCAGTATCATTGACATCAACAATGTCACGGCCTTTGATGGAACCAAAAATTTCCAGAGCTTTCTTTGTATAAGCGATTTTTAACTGGTTCAACATGGAAACCTCCCTCTGAATGTGAATCTTGGATGCATAAGCCATGTGTGCACGTCATGGCAGCGTCCTCATATGATGATTAATGCTTCATCTGGCCTTATGATAGTTATAAATGGGAATTGATTCCAATACCATTTTAGAAACCGATTAGATAAAAATGAGTAACTATCACAATATGGTTAATAAAATACATGGAAATGTATAGCTAACAAAAATGTTATAAGATGTAATGATGTGGTAAACCTATATACAAATAGATACCAATCGTGGGTGAAATACTCAGGATATAGAGCAGATAATATAAATAAACCCTTGGATTATCGATAAATACGAAGAAAACGGGAAATGATGGATGCAAGGCGAAGAGAAGAAATCATGGACATAAATGCGGGAAGTGTAAAATATAATGGTGGATATCGGAGATAATTCTGTAATGAAATGCATAAAATCTTGTTAATACTACGTTAAGAATCAAAAACTTATCAATATGCGCTATAAGTCATTACTGAAACGTTATAGAATTCAGGGAAAGAATTTTTACCAAGGACAAATACAGATCTGAACACAAAAACAGCCCTTCAATATGTATTGAAGAGCTGTTGAGAACAAAATTTATATAGGATCCGTCATCCTTGTCAGAGCAATAAAAAAGACCTCCAGTCGGCCTGGAGGTCTTTTTTGCATGGGGAATGTTTTATTGGCATTATCCCTGACAAATTCCCAGAAGTGATCGACGATGTATTCACGCAGGAGAACGGCACTCAGTGATAGCTTGGAGTCCGTTTTCCAGGAGATGTTCAGATCACGGTGACATTCCTGATCACCAACCGGGAGTGCGACATTATGAATTTGTGCATTATGCCATGTCATTTGCGGGACAAGCGCACTGCCTAGACCTGCCCTGATAAATTCACCAACTGTATCAGGGTTGTCACTTTCGAGAATGACCTTTGGGGTAAATCCAGCTTTCTTGCAATAGGCCTCAACCGTTTTCCTAAGGAGAAATCCCTTAGGAGGCATAATAAAATCCATATCAGAAAGATCATGGAGATTCACATAAGGAAGATGGGCATAAGGAGTTCCTGTTGGGAAAACCATAACAAGGTTCTCACGGAACAAAGTGATTGTATGGTCATTATCAATATGTTTCAGGCTTGAGAATAAAGTCAGGTCAGTTTTCGAAGCATTGGCCGAATCACTGTTTTGCGGGACAATTTCTAAAATGGTTTCGGGATACTCTTCCTTGAATTTCATTAGAAAAGCCGGAATTAACCTGCTTGATGACATGATAGCAAGCTTTACAGTGAGCTGCTGAAGATCTCTGGAATCCTGCAGTTCCTGACGGAGGTCGTCGAGTGATCCCAAAATCTTATTAGTGTATTTAAGCAGGATGTGTCCGTCTCGCGTCAGATGAATGTTGCGGCCCTGATGGGTAAAAAGCGAGACATCCAGTTCTTCTTCCATGCTGCGGATTGTTCTGGACAGCGCCGGCTGAGCGATATGGAGAGCTTCGGCAGCTTTTGTCAGATGTTCCAGTTCAGCCACTTTCTGAAAATACATAAGAGAGGTAAAGTTTATTTTCATCTTGAGCCTCGTATGATTTTAGATTTACCGGTTCTGCGTCCTGAAAACAGGTCCCAATCCGGATCAATCAGCAAATATCGTGCAAATCAAAAGAATAGATACAGACTGGAGTGAATCCATTGCTGAATCATTTTCGATTAAAATAGATTTATTTGACTGTATTATATCATAAGAGGTATGAATCAATGGAAAACACCTTTTGATAATAGTTCAAAAAATAACAAGCCTTTACAAAAAAAGTGGAACTTATGCAATTCTTCTATTAAGACTGGGCGAATAGCATCGTACTTTCCCTCTGTCATCTGCAGCAGATATATTATTGAGTTATAAACTGTCATAGAAAAATACTTCTTTGGATACTGCCAAAGGAGTCCATAAATGAATGATGAGGATATGCTTATATAGAATGGAGATCATTCCACTATGGAGAAGTGCCTGCCTCAGCAGGGCCTCCAGGAGGCGGAGAAAGGCCTCAAGACCACCCTTTTTAAGTATACTGCAAAGCAAAGCCATCTTTTTTATTTTGGGCGCATACTCCTTCGTCTTATCCCATATGGCTTCATACGGGATTTTTTGAATTGACGAGAAGTATCTAAAAGACTTACAGAAGATTTACAGAACGACATATAGAAAAATTTGCTTTTTTCTTGGTATAGCGATATACTATATACAGGTATTAAAAAAAACAATAAATAAATTTTTGCAGGAAGATCTGCATATAACAGGAAGGAGGGAAAGACGATGAGAATTGAAGACTTGATGGATCTTGAGATGTACGGAAGCATGTATATCCTTTTTGCCATGGCTTCTTTCTATGTAGAAGGAGCCAATCTTCTGGTACCGTCCAGAGTGAACTTCAACTTCAAAAGAGTTCTTTCGCCTTTCACATCCTTCTTTAAAGGATTCATCGGCGCAGGGGGATGGGCTGCTATGGCCCTCAGGTCCTCCGGACTTGAAGGAAAACGGGAACAACTGAATGACGGGGCATCCGGCTTTTTACGGTGCCCGGTTTCCTTTCATGATTTCGCGTGGAAGGGAACTCCGCGCGGCGAGTGGATCTAAGCGCTTTCTTTTGTCGACCAGTAAAAGAAAGGCTTATGTTTAAATCATCCATAAAATATCTGATGAATCAGACGCTGCGAGGCGTCTTTTTTGATGGAATTTTCTGGAGAGTGAGAACATGTTTTTCGTGAAAAACGATATAAAAAAATTATTGTCAGTGATGATACCGATCCTGGTCGCTCAGGTATCTACGGCAGGCATTACCTTTATCAATACAACGATGGCAGGTCACGCAGGTGCGGATGATCTGGCCGGAGTTTCTGTCGGAGCCGGTCTTTTCTATCCGATCCTGGCTTCCATTATCGGCCTTCTGATGGCTGGCACGCCTATGATGGCACAGCTTCTCGGACAGAAGAAGAAGGAAGATCTTCCTCTGATAGTCCGTACAGGCCTTATGATCGGACTTTTCATTTCCGCCGTCTTTGCAGCAGGCTACTTCCTTTTCGTCGACAACCTGATGGAATACCTTGCTCTTGAACCGGCCGTTGAACATATTGCCCGCGGCTACCTGCTTTCTATGGTGGGTGTCGTGACTTTCGTGACATTGATCATTCCACTTCGCTGCCTGACAGACACGGCAGGATCCACGTCTGTTTCCATGAAGCTCTTCCTCATTGCTCCGCCAGTGAATGCGGTGCTTGATTATCTCTTCATTTACGGACACTTCGGATTCCCGAGACTTGGCGGTATCGGCGCAGGCGTTGCTACGATGATTACGTACGGATGCCTTCTCGCACTCTTCCTTGCAGTGATTCTTACCACGAAGGAATTTATGGGAAAGAATATTTTCTCTTCCTTTAAGATCCGCAGAGCAGACCTGAAGGAATACCTGGTCGTCGGTGTTCCAAGCGGCATGTCCATTTTCATGGAAATGAGCCTTTTCAGCCTGATCATCGTGTTCCTTGCCAGGTACGGCACGGATACGCTGGCGGCTTACCAGATTGCGGACAACTTCGCAAGTCTCGTGTACATGCTTCCAGTCAGCTGCTCCATGGCGCTGACAATCCTGATTGCAACAGCAGCAGGTGCAGGGGATATTTCCCTGGCACGCCGTTATAAAAAAGCCGGTTTCATCACAGCGATGGCTGGCGCTCTTATGACCGTTTCCTTTACGCTCTTCTTCCGTCATTCCATCGGAATGGTATACACGGATGATGCAGCTGTCGCAGCCATTGCAGCACAGTTCCTGATCTACAGCGCCGGATGGCAGCTCTTCGACGCGATTTCCACTCCGATTCAGGGAATTCTTCGCGGATTGAAAGATACACGCGTATCCTTCGTCCTCATGGTTGCCGCTTACTGGGGCGGATGCTTCCCAATGAGCATCCTTCTGGACAGCGTGACGGATCTTGGCGCAGCTTCTTACTGGCTCGGCCTTGATTTCGGCGTAGGATGCTCGGCGCTCCTCATGGTTCTCAGACTGTTCTATGTCGAAAGAGTCATGGACGGAAGACCCGTACCGGTCATCGACAATATCCTGGCATTTTTCAAACTCAAGACAGCAGCTTCCGGCATGCCTGCTTATGCAGCCGCTTTTTCCGGGGAAGATCATTCTATCCGCGCTGTTGTTGAAATGAACATAAAACAGGCAGAAAAATTAATCGCTTTTATGACGGAAATGGAAGAGAAACTTTCCGTTCTCATCCAGAACGTCAAGGAAGCAGAAGTAGATATCTTTACTGAAACACGGAGGGTCCTTCCGATCAGAAAGGCTCTTCTGACGGATATTCATTTATCCATACTAGGCCATGCGACGAGGGCCTACGTGCCTTAGGGTTATCTATAAGAGGCGGATACTGGAAACACATCCTCGTCAGCCTGAATGACACAGGGCGGTGCTAACAGCACCGCCTTTTTGCATGCCCTTTGCCTTGAATCATACGGAGCTCTAAAAACGTGAGTTTAGTGATAGAATCTGAAAACTGTACAAGATATAAGACAAATAATTAGATAGTGAACAAGTTGTATTATATCTAAAATCCTTCTATAATAGAGGAAAGTGAAATTTTTCTGTATAGAGGATGGGATAGATATGAAGAAATACTGGATAGGAGCGGCAGCCCTGCTGCTTGCCGCCGGACTCACCTTGTCAGGCTGCGGGAATGACAGCGGCAGGGAAACGGGCAAGATTCATGCAGTGACGCATGCGAACTGGAAGCCGTTCGAATATATGAAGGATGGGAAGATTACAGGCTTTGATGCGGTGTTTCTCGAAGAAGCAGCCAAACGTGCAGGCCTTTCGGCAGAGCTTGGCGATGCAGGATGGGAAGCTCTTTTTGAGCAGATCCGTTCCCATCAGGCAGATCTTGCCATTTCCGGAATCACGATTACAAAGGAAAGGGAGGCATCGTATCTTTTCTCGAAGCCTTACTTCATTTCCCGTCAGGCCATCCTAACAAGGCCGGACAAGGATATCCGAAGTGCTGAGGATTTGAAGCGCTCTGACATAGAAGCCATTGCTGTCCAGAATGGATCGACAGGACAGGAAGCTCTTGAGAAACTTCTCGGCAAGAATGCTCCTGTCATTAAAAAGACACCCATGTCCATCCAGATGCTGATCGGAGGGCAGGCAGATGCCATAGTAGGGGATGAAACATCCCTGAAATCCATCCAGGCGCAGTATCCGGACCAGCACCTTGTGATTGTTTATGATGATCAGGCGTTCAAGCCGGAATACTTTGGCATTCTTTATGCTAAGGACAATACGGCGCTTAAGGAAAAGCTGGACAAGGCCATTTCTTCCATGGTGGAAGACGGAACGTACTCGCGCCTCTATGAGGAATGGTTCAAGACAAAGCCGGACGAGAAGGTCCTGGCAAGTTTGAAGAAGTAAGGAAGCGGTATGATGTTTGATTTCAATTGGAACATCCTTGAAGCATATGTTCCTTTCTTCATATCAGGGACAAAGCTGACGATCGAACTCTCCGTCACCGCATCACTGGCGGGATTCTTCCTCGGTCTCTTCCTGGCAGTCCTCCGGGTATCGGGGAGGAAATTCCTCTCCCTTCCCGCGGCCTGTTTCATGGAGTGCATTCGCGGCACGCCTCTTCTGCTGCAGCTTCTTGTCGTATACTTCGGAATTATTCCTCTGCTCATGAGGAAACCGGACGGGACGCTGGCGGCAATGCTGGCGCTTTCCATCAATGCGGGGGCTTATATCGCTGAGACAATCCGGGGCGGCATCCTCGCTGTCGATGAAGGGCAGGAGGAAGCGGCAAGGGCGCTGGGGCTTTCGCACTGGCAGTGCCTTCGCTATGTCGTTCTTCCGCAGGCTGTTCGTTCCGTCCTTCCGGCGCTTGGAAATTCCTTTGTCAGTCTCATCAAGGACTCTTCACTGGCTTCCGTCATTGCCGCGCCCGAGCTCATGTACTGGGCCAATGCAGCCAATGCGGAATACTACCGCGTCTGGGAGACCTTCATCACGACAGGCCTGATTTACCTCATTCTGACCGTGACGACCGGCCGCCTGCTTGCCCGTCTTGAAAGGAAGAGGGCGTAGGAAACCATAGGAAATCTGCCGCTTCATCTTATCGAAGTTTTTTGTATTCTTATGCCCGTTTTGATGGGATTTCACGTCTCACGAAAGGGGCTTTTCGTGATATACTAATGGGTGTGGCGATAGCAATTTACATAAGATATTTATGTTTCTGTCAATAACAAGGGAGCCTGAAAATGCATAACGAACAACAAGTGACCCCTCATATTTACTGGGTGGGCGGCAACGACTTCAATTCCCCCAGATTTGAAAATCTGATTCCTCTGAAATCCGGGGTGACATATAACAGTTATTTCATCGACGACGAAAAGACAGCTGTCATCGATACGACAGATACCGTAATCCGTGATCTTTTCATCGGCAATGTCAGCCATCTGCTTCACGGCCGCAAGCTGGATTACATCGTGGTCAACCATATGGAACCCGATCACAGCGGGTCCCTTCTGGCGCTTGCCATGGCATACCCAGAAGCAAAGATCGTGGCTTCGGCGCAGGCACTCAAGATGCTTGGACAGTACTTCCAGGTATCCATGCCTGAAAGATACATTACATCCGACGAAAAGCTCGTCATCGATCTTGGCATGCACAAGCTGCGTTTCCTCAAGGCTCCGATGGTTCACTGGCCGGAAGTCACCTTCACGTATGATGAAACAGAGAAGGTCCTTTTCACCGCAGATGGATTCGGCACATTCGGTATCCTGAATGGTTCCATTTTCGCTGACGACGTGGATTACAAAGAAGAATACCTGGGCGAATGCCGCAAGTATTATGCCAATATTGTTGCCCGCTTCGGCCCGCAGGTCCTCTCAGCCCTGAAGAAAGTGGATGCGCTTGATGTCCGTTATATCTGCTCGCTCCATGGCCCGGTCATCCGCAGGAAGGAAGACATAGATTTCCTGATCGGGGAATACAAGAAATGGGCTTCCTGGACGCCGGATTACCAGTCAGTCAACATTTTCATCGCTTCTGCTTATGGCAATACGGCTATGGCGGCTGAAGTCCTTGCGGCCAAGCTTGCCAAGCGCGGCATCAGGAACCTGAAGATGGTGGACGTCTGCACGGTCTCCCTTGCTGATTCATTTACAGAAATTCTCCGCAGAAGCCACATCGTTCTTGCCGCTTCGACAATGAATATGACAGTCAATCCCCTGATGAGCGCATTCCTTGCCATCTGCACGGAAATGAATGTCACGAACAGAAAGGTTTCCATCATCGGGAACAGCAGCTGGACACCGAATGTCAGCGGCCAGCTGATGAAGGATGTCGTATCGAAGTGGAAGAACTGCGAATTGCTGGGGGATCCGGTTCATATCGTCTCCTCCATGCATGATGATGATGCAGATATTGAAAAACTGGCAGATATCATTGCAGAAGACATACTTAAGGAAAAATAACAGAAAAGAAGGTTAAAGAATGAAAAAATGGATGATGGCTCTGGCTGCGACTTGCGCCGCGGCTGTCATGGTGCTGTCTGGATGCGGAAATACGCCTTCCGTTCATGTGACAAAAGCGGCCATCAGTACAGAACCTTTTACATTGGAAACAAAAGCGGCTCCGGAAGCCCTTCATACGGCGCCTGTCATTCCTTCCGTATCAGGCGGCCTGATTTCAAACCCGCCGGATATCGGAGCGACAGTCAAGGCAGGCGATGTCCTCTTCAAGATCGACGCATCACAGTATGAAGCGCAGGCATCGGCCCTGCAGCAGAAAATCGCAGAATCTTCTGCCCAGGCAGCGCCTGTCTACAACGGTCCTTCCGTAGATAACAGCCTTGAGGCTTCCCTTTTGAAGCAGGGAATCATCACAAGAGCTGAATATGAAAAAATCAAGGGAAGAAGCATGCCGTCCGGCGGTGCTGTTTCTGGCGGCGGAGCTCCTGATCCCGGACTGATTGCATCACTCCAGACGCTTCAGAAAACGATTGCTTCCTGCACTGTCCGCGCGCCGATCAGCGGCGTCGTCTCCCAGGTTTATCTTGGAGATACGCACATGGCAATGGCAGGGAAACCAGCACTCGTCATCCGTCAGGATTCACCAGTCGTCGCAACGATCGAGCTTCCTGTCCGTCTTGATTCCGTGATGGAAAAGGCAAAGGATGAAAAGACACTGACCGTGTCTATGAGCGATGGCAAGGGTGTATGGTACGGCGAGCTCAAGCAGCAGCCAAATCAGAATGGTGAAAAATATACCACCTATAAGATTCAGGTAGATAATCCGCAGAATGAAATCACAATCGGAAATGAGTATGATATCCGTGTGGAAAGCGGGCAGAATGTTTCCTGCATCATGATTCCGGACTCTGCGATTATCGGAGACAATACGGTTGCCATCGTCAATGATGGAAACCTCGTCGATATCAAGGACGTTTCCATTGCAAGCCGTCAGGGCGGCTATGCGATGATCATGGATGGTTTGTCTGAAGGAGACCGCGTTATTACCGATCCTCCGAAGGGCATTGAAATGGGCATGCAGGTCGATGTGAAATGAAATGGGTAAGAGAAGACTTCCTGGGAGATTCCGTTGAAACGGCAAAGAAGCTCATAGGAGCCGTCCTTGTCCATCGTTCGCCGGATGGGATTACCGCTGGGCGCATCGTGGAATGCGAAGCATACGGCGGTATCTGGCGGGGCCATGAAGATGACGGTGCCCATGCCTTCAAAGGTTTGACGCCAAGAACCCGAGTTATCTTCGGAGAAGGCGGACATGCCTACCTCTACCTCATCTATGGGATGTACACCTGCCTCAATGTGGTGTGCGGCCATGAGGGAGAAGGGACGAGCGTACTTTTAAGAGCACTTGAACCGCTGGATGGAATCGATCTTATGAAGGAAAGACGCCATACAGACAAGATGAAGCTTCTGGCCTCCGGTCCCGGGCGCCTGACGCAGGCAATGGGCCTTAATAAATCCTTCTACGGGACAGACCTTACGGGAGATACCCTTTGGATCGAAAGCAGGAATGACGGGCCGTATCCCGTCAAGCGCAGCAAACGCATCAACATCGATTACGCCAGGTACGGGAAGAGCTTCCCCTGGAGATTCACACTGGAAGGAAGCCCCTTCATTACAAAGAAATAAGGAAACGCCGGAGGCACGAACTTCCGGCGTTTTTTGACGGAAGGCGCTGTATTCCCATTTTTCGTCCTGTTCCTGTATAATATAGAAAATATATGCCTGAAAGGGAGAGATTATGAAATTACTCCGTTTGATTCTGCAGGGATTCAAATCCTTTGCGGATAAGACAACCATAGAATTCGCCGATGGAATGACTGTCATCGTAGGCCCGAACGGCTGCGGGAAAAGCAATATTTCCGACGCTGTGCGCTGGGTGCTCGGGGAACAGAATGTCCGCAATCTGCGCGGACAGAAAAGCGAGGATATCATTTTCGCAGGTTCCGAATCAAGGACGAGGAAGAACGGCGCGGAAGTCACGCTGGTACTGGACAATTCCAACAGGGAGCTGCCGCTCGATACAGCAGAAGTTTCCATCACAAGAAGAATTCTTCGCAATGGGGACAGTGATTTCCAGATCAATAAAAGGAACTGCCGCCTGAAGGATATTCATGAGCTTCTGGCCAACACAGGGCTCGGGAAGGGTTCCCTTGCCATTATCGGGCAGAACAGGGTCGATGAAGTACTGACGGCAAAACCGGAAGAAAGAAGAGCCATTTTTGAAGATGTGGCGGGCATCAGCCTGTACCGCATGAGAAAGAATGAAGGCCTGCAGAAGCTTGTCAAAACGGCGGAAAACATGGACCGTGTCAAGGACATGATGGCGATGCTTGATGAACAGACCGGGCCGATGAAGGAAAAGGCAGAAAAAGCAAAAGCATACAAGGCGCTTGCAGCGGAAAAAAGAGCCGTGCAGGCGACGATGTCTGCCTTAAAGCTTGATTCCATCAAAGAATCCCTCGAAAAGCACAAGGCGGAAACGGAAACTCTTGAGCAGGATAGTGTGAAGTGGAAGGCAGAGCTTACAAAAGCAGCGGCTGCTCTTGCCAAGCTCGAACAGGAAACGCTTCTCCATCAGGAAAAGGTGAAGAAGGCAGGCACGGATTTCGCAGAAGCTAAGGAGAAACTCGATGGTATCCGCGTAGACTACAAGATCAAGGAAGAAGCACTCGAACAGGAGAAAAAAAGAACAGAAGAGCTCAAAGAGGATGAAGAAGATCAGAAAGAAGCCGAAGAAGAACTGATCGAAGAAATCCAGAATGATGAAGAGGAAATGAAGGCAGCCGAAGCCGAAAAGGCAGACTGGCTTGCAAAGCAGAATCAGGCAGAAGCCGAGAAGGAAAAACTGGCCGGAGAGTTGGAAGCATCTGAAAAGGCGTATTCCGAAATCCTGAATTTCAGCCGGCAGAAAATGGCAGAAAAGCAGAAGCTTGAGCAGGGACTGGCGTACCTGGATAATGAGGTCCGCCGTCTTAAGGGAGAATCATCCAGAAGGGAAGAGGCAGCAAAGAGCATCGAGGGCGAACTCCAAAAAACGAATGAGGCGCTCGCAAGCCTGCTCGCAGAAGAAAAAGAGGCCATGGCCCGTCAGGAACAACTGAAGGAAGAGGGTATCCGCGACAGAAAAGCACTCGATAAGGCAAGAAATGAATGCTTCTCCATTGGAAATGAATTGAATGAAGCGGAATCCTCTTTCCGTACCATCCATTCCCACCGCGAGTACCTGGAAAAGGCAGATAAGGAATATGCAAGCTTTTCCAGAACAACGAAGACAGTCATGGAAAACAGGGCCATCTTCGGAGACGCCGTTCATGGCGCTCTTGGCGAATTGATCCATGTCCCGTCAGAATATACAGCTGCTGCAGAAGTGGCTCTGGGAAGCCAGATTTCAAACATTGTCACAGATACGACAAAATCAGCCGGGGACATCATCCGCTGGCTGAAGGAAAAGAACCTTGGCCGTGCGACATTCTATCCGCTTGAATCCATGAAGCCGTCCTCTTATTCCGGAAGAGAACAGGAAGCTTCCCGGGAAGAGGGAATCCTTGGCATTGCCGCTGACCTCTTCGAGACGGACTCCCTGTATCAGGATCTTCTCCACTCCCTTCTGGGAAGGACTCTGATTGCCAAAGATCTTGATGCGGCAAGAAGAGTCTCCAAGAAGTACGGCTACCGCCTGCGCATTGTCACGCTGGACGGTCAGATCGTCAATGCCGGAGGCTCCATGACCGGCGGATCCATGAAGAAGAAGGAAAATACCTACTTCGGAAGAAAAGAAGAAATCAAGGAACTTTACGCAGAAGAAAAGAAGCGCGAAAAGGACCTTGCTGATTTAAGGAAAAGGAAACAGGAAAAGGAAACGGCAAGGGACAGCCTTTCTGAAAAGGTGGCAGGAGAACGCGAATCCTGGCATCAGATGGATCTGGCGCTTGCTTCCCTCAAAGGGCAGAAGGATGGCCTTGAAAAGACCAAGACGGATCAGGAAACCCGCCTGAAAGAAGGAAAAGATGCCCTTGCTTCCATCAGCGAGTCTCTGGAAAAATCCGTTCAGCAGATGACGGAAGGCCGGGAGCTTCTCAAAACGTATGAGGATATTCCTGAACCAGGAAAAGATGAGAAGAGCCTTGCTATCCGCAAACAGATCGATGATAAGGCAGGCGAACTCATTGCCATCCGAGAAGGACTGACGAAGGCAGAAAGCCGTGCATCCTTTGCGAAGCGCATGATGAACGACGCCAAAAAGGCGCAGGAAGACCAGAAGAAAGACAGGGAAGACCTCGAAAATAAAAAGAAAGCCAATGAAGAAGCAAAGAAAAATCTTGCTGAAACACTGGAAAAACTGAATCAGGATTTCGAAGAGGCAAACGGAAAATGGGAGTCCATCCGCACGAAGCAGGAATCTCTGCAGGGCGAGACTGACAGGTATGCAGCGCTTGAACGCGACAGCCAGGCAGCCTGGAGAAAGGCGCAGGAGAAGTCCTCATCTGTTGAAAAGGATCTGGCGGATAAGAAAGCGCGTTTGGAACGGTTCAAGGAAGAAGAGGCTGAAGAGCTGCAAAAAATCAGTGAAGAGGGGATGACCCGTGAAGAAGTGGAAACGCTGAAGCTTCCGGGAACCCTGAATGAAATGAAGAACCGTGACAAGGTGCTCGCGGGAAAGATTGCCGATCTTGGCACGGTCAATCCGGCCGGCGAGGAAGAGTATGAAGAGCATCTGAAAAAGAGAAACTTCTACGAAGAACAGATCAACGACATGAGGGGCGCTGAAGAAGAGCTCCGGACGGTCATCAAGGATATCGATGAGAAGATGGCATCGCAGTTTGACGAAGCCTTCACCAAAGTCAATCAGGAATTCGGGCGCATCATGCAGATCATGTTCCAGGGCGGCAGCGCGAAGCTTGAACTGACCGATCCAGAGCATCCTCTGGAATGCGGCGTGGAAATGTACCTGCAGCTTCCCGGCAAAAAGCGCCAGCCGCTGACGCTGATGTCCGGCGGCGAAAGAGCGCTGACGGTCATTGCGCTCCTGATTTCCTTCATGGCATACAGGCCTGCTCCCTTCTGCTTTGTCGATGAAATCGATGCGGCGCTCGATGATTCCAACGTGGACCGGTACAGCCGCATGATTGCCGAATACAAGAAAAAGACACAGTTCATCGTCATTTCCCACAGGAAGAGAACGATGGAATTTGCTGATACACTGCAGGGCGTCACCATGGGAGAAAAAGGCGTCTCTTCGCTTGTGACGGTCAAAATGAAAGATTACGTGGAATGATGAAATGTTCGGGCGTAATTTTCACGTAAATGATACAATAGCCATATAAAGGTAAGGACTAAAGGAGGGTACAATGGGATTTTTTGATAAAATTCGCAAAGGGCTGACAAAGACAAAAGAGTCTTTGATCAAGAATATAGAGAGCGTTGTCATCGGCTATGCAACGATTGACGAGGACTTCCTGGAAGACCTGGAAATGGTACTTCTTTCCGGGGATATCGGTGTCCGCACGACGGATTTCCTGATGAGGCAGATCCGCCGCGGTGTTACCGAAGGCACGATCCACAATACGAACGAAGTCATGCCTTTCATGGAAAAGACAGTGGAAGAACTTCTGAAGGATGACGAGAAGGATCTGAAGGAAGTGCATCATCCAGAGGTCATTCTGGTCGTAGGCGTCAACGGTGTGGGCAAGACGACGACAATCGGCAAGATGTCGGCCCGCTATCACAAGGAAGGAAAGAAAGTCCTTCTGGCGGCTGCCGATACATTCCGTGCAGCGGCATCCGAACAGCTGACAATCTGGGCAGAACGCACCGGCGCTGACATTGTCAAGCATGCGGAAGGCGCAGATCCTGCGGCCGTTGCTTTTGATGCTGTCTCTGCCGCTAAGGCAAGAGGCGCAGATGTAGTCCTGATAGATACGGCCGGCCGTCTTCAGACAAAGGTCAACCTGATGGAAGAACTGGCAAAGATCAGCCGTGTCGTCAAGAAGGTCATTCCGGATGCTCCGCATCAGACGCTTCTTGTCCTTGATGCAACGACAGGGCAGAATGCTGTCAGCCAGGCAAAAAATTTTGGTGAAATCGTTCCGCTGACAGGCGTCGTCCTGACAAAGCTTGACGGAACAGCCAAGGGCGGCGTCGTCCTTTCCATTTATGAAGAGCTCCATGTCCCGGTCAAATGGATCGGCCTGGGAGAAAGAGAAGACGATCTTGAACGCTTCAATGCGAAGGACTTTGCAAAGGCCCTTTTTGAAACAACCGATCATGCTTCCGGAGAAAGCACAAAGGTATAACCGGGCAGATCCGGCCTGCACTTGATTTCCAAAGAGTTTTCATACTTTTATTGATCTGAAAAAGAGGCGCATTTTTATGGTAAGTCTGGCAGCACCCCATGCGAAGGGGAAGAAATCCAATGATGTGATTTTCGGCGCATCCGCTGCAGCGAAAGCGGATATTCAGAAAATCGGGGCTGAGCATGTCGTCAATGCGACGATCGGCACGATTCTGGATGACGATGAAAAAATCGTCTGCCTGCCTGTTGTGGAAAGAGTTTTCAAATCCCTGCCGATGGCAGATATTATTTCCTATGCACCGATCGCAGGCACTCCCAAGTACCTGGAAGATGCACAGGCCGTCTGCTTTGGCAGCCATCGTCCGGATGCCTATACGGCAGCCATTTCGACAACTGGCGGAACCGGCGGCATCCATCATGCTGTCCATAACTACACATCCCCCGGCGATGAAGTCCTGACGTCCGACTGGTACTGGGGCGCATACAAGACAATCTGCGAAGACAATAACAGGAAGCTGCGCACTTACAAGCTTTTTGACGAGGATCCCCAGTTCAACAGGGCTTCCTTTGAAGGAAATATCCTGCACATGGCTGAAAATCAGGAAAATGTCATGGCCATCATCAATTCGCCGGCACACAATCCGACCGGCCATGCGCTGACGAGTGAAGACTGGGATTTCGTCATTTCCCTCTTTACTGAGCTTGCTGAAAAAGGAAAGCACATGATTCTTTTTGCAGACGTGGCTTACCTGGATTATGCAGGACCGGATGCCAGAGATTTCTTCTCCAAGTTCAGCAAACTGCATGAGAATATCCTTGTCCTTGTGGAATACAGCATGTCCAAGGGCTTCACGATGTACGGTCTCAGAAGCGGCGCACTGATTGCGATTTCCTCCAGTCAGGATGTCATCACCGAATTCAGTGATATCAATTCCTTCACAAGCCGCGCAACATGGTCCAATACAGTACGGGGTGCACAGGAAACGCTCTGCCGTATCTGGGAAGATGAGAAGCTCCGAAATGAATGGGAAACGGAAAAGGAAGAATATTATAAGCTGATTCAGGAAAGAGCGGCTATTTTCGTCGAAGAGGCGAAAGAAGTTGGGCTTCCGATTCTTCCTTACAAATCCGGGTTCTTCATTTCCGTCCCTGCAAAGGACTCCAAAGCTGCCTGCAAGGCGCTCTATGACGACCACTTTTACCTTGTTCCGCTCGCTGCCGGCGTAAGAATCGCCGTCTGTGCAGTCAGCAAGAAGAAAATGCATGGCATTGCAGCAAAGCTCAAAGCAGCCATGGAAAGAACAGGACAGTTATAAAAAATCACATGGGAGCTGTGACAAGATGCATGCATTTTGTCACAGCCTCTTTTTTATGGAGGGCACATGTATATAGAAGGCGTGGGAGAAGTGGAAGTCATCAGAAAGCGCATCAGCCGCATGTATATCCATGTCGGACGCGGTAGGCATGTTTTCGTGACGGCTCCCCGCACCTGCAGTGAAGATCTGATCCGCCGTTTCCTGACGGAGAAAAAAGACTGGATCCTGGCGACTCTTGAGAAGACGCCGGAAGCAGTGGAATATGAATATACCGATGGGGAAGAGCATATTCTTCTGGGAAAGAAAGTGACGCTCCATGTGGCAGGCGGCGCATCGAATGCCTGCACCCTTAACGGGCGGGATGTCATGATAACTGTCCGTTCTTCAAGAACGAGCGTCAGAAAAATTTATGAGGAATGGTCGCGCGATATGCTGAGGCGGATCGTCGTGATGTATATCAAAAAATGGGCTGAGACGATGGGTGTATTTCCAGGCGATATAACAATCCGGAAAATGAAGGGAAGATGGGGGAGCTGCAATGTGAAGACAGGCGAATTATGCTTCGCTCTCGATCTGATCACAAAAGATGGCGCCTGCATCGAGGGTGTCGTCGTCCATGAACTCAATCATCTTCTCGAAAAGGGACATACGCGGAGGTTTCATGACCTGATGGCGCATTGGGTACCTGATTACAAGGAACGCCAGAAAATATTATCTCGGAGTCCGAGGGAATTCATTTAAAGTGGTGAAATTGCCAGGAATCTGCCGCGCGGTCATCATAAAATGCGTGGTTTATTGAATTTTTTTGCAATTTTCTCAAAAATATCGAATATAGTCTTTCTGTCTGTTGCCAACTTATGGTATAATCTAATAAAATAATTCTATACCAAAATCTTTTTATGGTAGTGGTAAAGGTTTCGTGAGGTAATCGAATGAATAACACGGATTGGAAAATCCTCATCTATTTGCGCGAAGAGCGGAGTATCAATAAGGTAGCAAAGCGGCTGTTCATGACACAGCCTTCTTTGACGTACAGGCTGAGCCAGATGGAAAAGGAAATAGGATGTCCACTTTTCATCCGTACCAATAAAGGTGTGCATTTCACAGATGCGGGCAACAGGCTCTTCTCCTTCGCGGAAAAAGAACTGCAGCAGTATCAGGATATGAAGAACTATGTCACGCATGAACCGAATTCCATTTCCGGCGTTCTCCGCATTGGCGCGAGCCAGTCTTTTGCGCAGTCCCATATGCCGGCTATCCTGAAGGGATTTGTAGACGAATACAGTGATATTGAAATTTCCCTGACGACGGATACGAGCGACCGCCTGGTCAAGCTGGTGAAGAAGGAAGACATCCATCTTGCCATCGTAAGAGGCAATCAGGAATGGCCGGATTCCGACATCCTGCTTGAAGATGCGCCTCTCTACCTGATTTCTGCCAAGGAAATCGATTACAATACACTTCCGGGACAGCCATCCATCCGTTACAGGAGTGATCCGTCCCTTGATGAACTCCGTACCCGCTGGTGGAGACATAACTTCTCCGATTCCCCGCATTTCATGCTGACGGTGTCTGACTGCCTGACCTGCGTGGAAATCGTCAACCAGGGTCTTGGTCATTCCTTGATTCCGGCCGATCTTCTTCCGAAATGCGCTCCGAGTGTCAATCGTGAGATGATTTACGACAGACAGAAGAAACCGATCTTAAGACCGAGTCACCTCATCTACAAAGAACCGATGCTTCAGTCGACGCCTGTCAGGATTTTCGTCGACTACATCCGCAAGTACTTCGGTGTGTAAATGATAAGAATAAAAGCAGACTGCCTATGCAAAGCGGTCTGCTTTTTTGATGTCCGGAGGGGGACGGGCCCATGACGTCTCTTTCCTGAACGTGCTACAATACAGAAAAGGACATGAATCGAAGGGAGGATTTCCTATGAAAAAAATCTTTGGATGGTTTCTTGCTCTTCTCCTCATTTTGGGTGCAGGCACGGTGTCCATGGCAGCTGATGAGCAGGTCATGAACCGCAAGCTGGGCTATTTTGACAATACGAGGACAGTGCTTCTCCTGCCGGCTCTCTTTGGTGACGGCGACTATGCGGCCTCGTATGTGAACCGCGAGATGAATACGATATTCCGCTATCCTTACTACAGGAAACTGGATACGGAGGGATATACTGGCAAAGCGTATTCGCCTTCGGAGCTTCCTGCTCTTGCTGAACAGACAGGAGCAGATATCGTCGTCATGCCGGTCATCTCCCGCTGGCAGCAGATCATCATGCACCCCATGCTTTTTTCGGATGGAGATGCATTCATTGAGACAGCAGCCAGGATCGATATCTACTCCTATAAGAAAGCAGACGGCATTGTCAGGGATGATAAGGCCTCCTACTGGAAGCCAGAAGATGAAAGCTTTGTCAGAAATGTTTATATCCTCGATGAAATGATGAGGGATATTTACAAAACATTCCCGTACCGCCGCGTTCCGACCGATATTCCTTCCAACTTATCCGGTGATACAGCACCGGACCGCACTCCGCAGGCATCAATGAATCATTGATAAAAGTGCAAAAAGGGGATGTGACAAAATCCACCAAAACACTGTTTTTCTTTTCTCGAACGAAGTTCGGTTTAAGGGTGTTTGAGCTCGCCCCGTAGGGGGAGCTGGCGCCGGAGGCGACTGAAACATCATTTCCTTCGAGTGCAACGAGGTTTTGAGGTTTTCAGATAACACAAATATATAAATGTGTTGGATAATCTTCTAATTGAATATATCAGCACAAAAGGAGCTGTAGCAAAATGATTGGACATTTTGTCACAGCTCCTTTTCATTTCCTTATAATCCTTTTTGCTCCATTCCGCTGATGAGGTAGCCCAGGTGCGGTGTGGAATTCATCGTGACAAGCCTCCAGATGCCCTTGTCATATTCGAGGACGTTGATGCAGGCATTGTCCTGCTTGATCTGCCAGAAGCGGCCGATGCCCATGCCGAAGAGGTCGCAGATGATGACCTTATTTACTGCATCGTGCGCTGCGACGAGGACGGTTTCCCCGTCATACTTTTCTGCATATTCGTCAAAAGCAGCGCGGACACGTTTCCTGACATCTTCCAGGCATTCGCCTTCCGGCATCTGTACTTTTTCCGGATGGGTATGCCAGAGATAGAAGGATTCCGGATACCTGGCTTCGATCTCATCGGCATGGATGCCTTCCCAAAGACCGTGACTGATTTCTGTCAGCCTTTCGTCCTTTTCTACGACAAGGCCATGCTTCTCAGCCGCCATCCGGCATGTTTCATAGGAACGGGAGAGGGGACTGGAAATAGCACGGTCGATGTGGATGTCCTTCAGTCCTTCTGCGCAAGCCATGCCCTGACGGATGCCTTTTTCGGAAAGCGGGGTATCTTCCTGGCCCTGATAGCGGCCTTCCGTATTCCATGTGGTTTCCCCGTGGCGGATCAGAATAATTCGTACCATGATGGCTCCTTTTTCTTAATTTCTGGATTAATGTTCGCAGTGGATGACTTTGACGTCCTTGATCCCTTCGATATTCATGAGGGACGGGAGGACAGCGGTTGGGATATCCTTGTCGACAGCGACTGCCATGACGTTGATGCCCTTGTCATTGGAAGCTCCGACCTGCATGCCGTTGATGTTGATGCCGGCAGCGCCGAGAACGCCAGCTACCTGACCGATCATGCCCGGCTTGTCTTCATGCGGAGCAATGATGATGCAGCCTTTTGGCTCGAAGTCGACTCTGAAATGATCGAGGGAAACAATCTTGGCTTCTTTTCTGTCAAAGAGGGAGCCGGTGATTCTGTGGGTTCCTTTGTCTGTGTCGATGGTGAGGGAAATCGTGTTGGTGAAGTAATGGCCCTTTCTGGCTTTGACTTCGCGGACTTCCATGTGGCGCTCTTCTGCAATGCCTCTTGCATTGACGAAGTTGACCGTCTGCTGGAGGACCGGAGCAAGGAGACCCTTTAAGACAGCGGTCGTAAGAGGTGCTGTTTCTGTTTCAGCCAGTTCGCCGGTATATTCGACATTGACGCCGGAAATCCTGCCGCCGGCCAGGTCGATGCCGATGTTGCCCATTCTTTCGCAGAGGTCGAAGTATGGCTGGATGACATTGAGTGTTGCTTTTGTAATCGGGGAAGCATTGACAGCGGTTGCAACCGGTTCACCATGGAGAGCCTGCGCTACACCGATGGCAACATCAGTGGCAACGCCTGCCTGCGCTTCTTTTGTGGATGCGCCAAGGTGAGGGGTGAGAGCGACATTGGTCAGACCGAGGAACGGGTTTTCTTCCGGCTTCAGCGGTTCGTGCGGCCATACGTCAATACGTCAATACCGGCTCCGGCGACTTTTCCATTCTTCAGTGCCTCGGCGAGCGCTTCGATATCGACGACTGCACCGCGGGATGCATTGACGATGCGGACGCCGTCTTTCATCTTTGCAATGGCTTCTTTATCAATCATACCGCGTGTCTCATCTGTAAGCGGTGTGTGGAGGGTGATGTAGTCAGATTCACGGAGAAGTGTATCCAGATCGGTCAGTTCCACGCCGAGCTGCTGGCCTCTTTCCAGCGGGATATAAGGATCATAGCCGATGGTCTTCATGTTGAAAGCCTGCAGACGTTTAGCCACATTGGAACCTACGCGGCCGACGCCGATGATGCCGACGGTCTTGTTCAGAAGCTGGATGCCTGTGAAGCTCTTTCTGTCCCAGCGGCCTTCCATGATGGACTGGTGTGCCTGCGGAATGTGGCGCGTCATGGAGAGCATCAGAGCAATTGTGTGCTCGCAGGCTGCAATCGTATTGGATTCAGGCGTATTGACGACAGTGATGCCTTTCTTGGTAGCTTCGGGAATATCGATGCCGTCGATACCGACACCGGCTCTGCCGATAACCTTCAGGTTCACAGCCGCATCAATGACCTTCTTGGTGACGCGTGTCTGGCTTCTTGTAATGATGGCATCATAGTCAGCAATGACTTTGCAGAGCTCATCTTCTTCCATATTCGGCTGGATATCTACAATAAATTCCTTTTCAAGGATTTCCTTGGCTTCTTTGGCAACGTCGGCGGTGATGAAAATTCTGTACATGATGATTCCTCCTTGGGGGTAATGGTTTCAGGTATGATGATTAACCGTTGGTTCTTTTGTATTCTTTCATGAAATCGGCAAGCGCTTTTGCGGCTTCCGGCGTGACTGCGTTGTAGAGGGAGATGCGGAGGCCTCCTACAAGACGGTGGCCTTTGACGCCGATGAAGTCATTCTTCTTGGCTTTCTCGACGAAATCCTTTTCCAGTTCCGGCGTCGCGAGGTTGAAGGTAACGTTCATCATGCTTCTGTCCTTCACATCAGCGTGGCCTTTGTAGAAACCGCCGCTCTGGTCGATGGTGTCATAAATAAGTCCGGCTTTTACCTTATTTCTTTCTTCAATCGCTTTGAGCCCGCCCATATTCCAGATCCAGTGAAGCATCCGGTTCAGCGTGTAAATGCAGAAGACAGGCGGCGTGTTGTATGTGGAATCATTCTTGACGAAAGTCTGGTACTGGAGGTATTCAGGAATATCCGTCCTTGCTTTTTCAAGAAGGCCTTTTCTGATTACTGCAAATGCGGCTCCGGCTGCGCCCAAATTCTTCTGGATCCCGGCCCAGATCATGTCGAACTGGTTGAAATCGATTTCTCTGGAAAGAATGTCAGAGGACATATCGCAGATGAGGGGAACATCGACCTTTGGGAAGTCCTTGTATTCCGTGCCGTAAATCGTATTGTTGGCGCAGATGTAAAGGTAATTCGTATCGGGACGGATATCGTAGGTGTCCGGGATATAGGCGTAATTTCTGTCCTTGGCTGTATTGGCATCGTACGTTTCACCGAAGAAAGCGGCCGTGTTTCTTGCCTTGTGCGCCCAGACGCCGGTATCGGCATAGGCGCCTCTTGTGTGAAGGAAATTGCAGCCTGTCATCAGGAACTGCATCGTGCCGCCGCCCTGCATGAAGACGATTTCATAATCATCATCCAGTTTCATCATCTGGCGAAGGTATGCTTTCGTTTCATCGAGCATATCCTGGAAAACGGGGGAGCGGTGGCTGATTTCCGTGATGCCCATTCCGGTTCCGCGGAAATCGGTCAGATCATTTTTCATTTCTTCGAGCACTTCGATCGGCATGGGGGAAGGGCCTGCGTTAAAGTTAAATACACGTTTCATTTGTATCCTCCTGAAAACACAAAAAGAGAAGACGTCCCATGGGACGAGCTTCTCTTATTCTCGCGGTGCCACCCAATTTAGCCGCTGCCAATCTGTTGTATCCATAAAAAAACGCTCTTCATCCACTTAAGGGACGAGAGCACCCGCGATACCACCCAAATTGCCTTACGGCCATCTTTAGTCAGCTGTAACGGGCATGTCCCGGAAGACTCATCGTCTTCACCTCCGAAGCGGAAAGATAATAATGCTTTAACGGTTCACACCAGCCACCGTCTCTCTGAAAAGGTTTTATTATCCCTTCTTCATCATCGCTTGTTTCTTATGACTGGATTATAAACCGTCATTTGATCGTTTGTCAAGCCATCAAATAAGAAAAAATGATACATCTGCTTTAAGAGATATATGCTGATTCAGGAGAAAATACGGATAAGCTTACAAAAAAAGACGGCCGGTGCCGTCTTTAAAATATACTCCTGTCAATTGATTTCGCTCTTCAGGATCTTGAAGAAACGTTCAACGATCCGGGTGAAAAGTCCGTTGAAATTGCTGTCGTCCAATCTGTCACGGGCATCT
>ERZ773209.301-NODE-301-length-36263-cov-4.402204_pt1 | contig 36263 bp, 24 predicted proteins | sample MGYA00511109_ERZ773209 | MGnify/ENA primary metagenome ERZ773209 (study PRJEB29015, sample SAMEA2737786) | human gut metagenome | biome: human gut; feature: human-associated habitat; material: faeces | place: China | collected 2012 ...
TGCGCCTTCACGTTGGCGTACTCGGATGGGTCAAGACGCTCTTTCTGCACGCGGGTCATGTAGAGAATATCCACGTTGCCCATCACCTCTTCGATGCTGGCGTGCAGGCTCCACGCGATGCCTTTCTCGTCCAGCATGTCGAGAATGTACTGCGGCATCGCCAGCGCGTCCGGGGCGATGAAGAAGAAGCGGTTGCCGTTAAATTTCGCCAGCGCCTGGGTCAGGGAGTGGACGGTGCGGCCATATTTCAGGTCGCCGACCATGGCGATGTTCAGGTTCTCAAGCGTGCCCTGCGTCTCCTGAATGGTGAACAGATCCAGCAGGGTCTGCGTCGGGTGCTGGTTGGCACCGTCACCGGCGTTCAGCACCGGGATGCCGCCGGAAAATTCGGTCGCCAGACGCGCCGCGCCCTCCTGCGGGTGACGCATCACAATCGCGTCGACGTAGGTGCTGATCACTGAAATGGTGTCCGCCAGGGTTTCGCCTTTTTTACCCAGCGACGTGTTGCTGCTGTCCGAGAAGCCCACCACGCTCGCGCCCAGGCGGTGCATGGAGGTTTCAAAGGAGAGGCGGGTGCGGGTGGACGGCTCGTAGAATAGGGTGGCGAGCTTTTTGTGGGCCGCGACGTCCTGGTAAGCAGCCGGGTCGCTGCGGATGCGGTCAGCCAGGTCCAGCAGGGAAGTGATCTCTTCCGGGCTGAGATCCAAGGGGTCGATCAGATGGCGCATGGATTTTTACCTCCGTCAAAGTAATTTTCGCAGAATGGAAAAATCGAAGAAGTTGGTGTAATAACTCAGCGAGCGCATGACCGGATGACACAGCCGGTTGAAACAGATCTCGTCGAGCAGCAGCATGGCCTCGCCCGGTGCAAGCCGCATGGCAGCGCGGATGGACTCATCGCCGCAGCTGGCCTTCAGGTGCGCCACGTTGGACGAGATCTGCTGGCTGCACTCCTGCTCCAGGATATCGAACACGCCGCCGCTCAGGTCGATGCGGGTGTAGTCCCGGTTGCCAAACAGGGCGCGGGGCAGATAATCAATGGAGTAGATGACCGGGGTGGTGTCGGCGAGGATGCGCTTTTTGATGCAGATCACCTCATCCCCCGGTTCAATGGCCAGGTCGCGGGCCAGCTCGGCCCCGGCGCGGATGGGATAAATCTGGATGCCATCGGCGTGGGGGTAGCTGCCAAAGCTGCGGATCAGCGGGTAGTATTCCAGCTTCTGGTCCAACCGACTGCGCAGGTTGAGCACCGTGCGGTTGACCACGGTGCCGATGCCGCGCACCCGCTCGATGTAACCGGCGCGCTCCATCTCGCTCAGAGCATCGCGGATGACCGTGCGGCTGACGCTGAGCTGTGCAGCCAGATCGACCTCTGCGGGCAGACGGTCTGCGTCGGCGTAGCGCCCGGTGCGCAGTTCCTCCAGCAGGGCCGACACAATGCGGTCGCTGATGACGGCCCCGCCCAGGCGGATAGACGAAGAGCTGGAATCTTTCATAGGTTGTATCCTCCGGTTCACGGGCGGGAAGCTCCCGCCTGGACTTTCCGAAAAACTGCCCGGCAACCCCAAAGTTTTACTGGACAAATTTTCTTGTATTCATTATAACATAAGATGAGATGATTTCAAACGGCAATTCTACTGGAATCCGGAAGAAAGTATGATTTTATTTTGGAGGGTCTTGGAAATGGAACTTCTGCTGAACAAAGTGTGCGGTCAGCCCGCCGCACTTCCCGTTGCGGTGCGTCGGTGCGGCCCGACGGACGCCGCCGCGTTTTACGCGCTGCAAAATGAGGTGCGGGCCGCCATGCCGCACCCGGAGCAGTTCGTGCCCGACACACAGGAAAACATCACAGCCTATCTTGCGCACGACCTGTGCCTGGGTGTGTTCGATGGAGAGCGGCTGGGAGCCTATTTCATCCTGCGCTACTGCGGGCAGAGCGAACACAACTATGCGGCCTTTTTGGGCATCCCGCAGGCCGAGTGGGACCACTGGGCCAATGCCGACAGCGCCGTCGTCCACCCGGACTGGCGGGGCAACGGCTTGCAGCGGAAGCTGCTGGAAGCCGCCCTGCCGCTTCTGCGGCCCGGCATCGTGGGCATCGGGGCGACCGTCAGCCCGGAAAATCAGTACAGCTTAAACAACGCTCTCGCCTGCGGCTTCGCCATTGCGGCCCGCCGGGAGATGTACGGCGGCTATGACCGGTATCTGCTCAAAAAAAGGATATGAAAAAGCAGGGCTGCGGCTTTACTCCTTCCGACATCGCTCACGCGATGCCACCTCCCTCTTAGAGGGAGGCTTTTAGGCCCCCTCCCAGAGGGGGCTGGCACGGCGAATGCCGTGACTGGGGGAGTACGCAACAGCCCTGTTCTTTTTTGAGTTTAAGCCGCGATCTTTACCGGCTTCCCTGCGTTGTTCATTTTGTGCCGCACCACCAGCAGGCAGGCGAGGTGGACGGAAGCGGTCAGGAGCCAGCTGATGGGGTAGCTGATGTACAGCGTGGTCGTGGAGCGGAACAGCTGAAAGATGGTGGCGATCCACACCAGACGGAGCAGGCAGCTGCCCACCAGACTGACGATCATGGGCAGGACGGAGTAGCCCCGCCCGCGCAGGCAGCTGGCCAGCGTGTCCATGATGCCGCAGAGGAAGTAGCTGGTGCAGATGACCTTCATCCGGGCCAGACCGGCGGCGACGACCGTTTCATCGGTGGAATAGAAGTGGAGCAGCCCCTCACCGGCAAGGTAGGCACCGCCGCCCAGCACGATGCCGACCACCACGGCACAGAGCAGGCAGTTCCGCATGACGCGGTCGAGGTTGTCATACCGGCGGGCACCCACGTTCTGGCTGGTGAAGGTGACAGCAGCCTGAGCAAAGGCGTTCATGCCGGTGTAGATGAAGCCCTCGATGTTGGCAGCGGCCGAGTTGCCCGCCACGATCGTGGAGCCGAAGGAATTGACCGCCGACTGGATGACGACATTGGAAAGGCTGAACACGGTGCTTTGCAGACCGGCAGGCAGGCCGATCTTCAGGATCTGCACCAGCGCTCCCTTGTGGAAGCCCAGATGCCGCAGGTCGAGGTGGAGGGGGCCTTCTTCTTTCATGAGCAGGACGGTGACCATGAGGGCGGAGACCGTCTGGCTGATGATGGTGGCCAGCGCCACGCCCGCCACACTCATCTGGAACAGGATGACGAAAACGAGGTTCAGCACTACATTGATGACGCCGGACACGGCCAGACAGTACAGCGGGCGGCGGGTGTCGCCTACGGCGCGCAGCAGCGAGGCATTGAAGTTGTACAGCATGGTCATCGGCATCCCGATGAAGTAGATCTTCAGATACAGCGTCGAAAGGTCAATGACATCTTCCGGGCAGGACATCAGTTCCAGAAGGCCGCGTGCCGCGAAAAAGCCGACAAAGGCCAGCAGCACACCGCTGACGAGGCCCAGCGTGACAGAAGTCTGGACGGTGTTCTGCACTCCGCGCTCGTCTTTGGCACCAAAGCAGCGGGCTGCGACGACATTCGCGCCCAGCGAAAGCCCTACGAACAGGTTGACCAGCAGGTTGATGAGCGCACCGTTCGAGCCGACAGCGGCCAGCGCGGTGCTGCCCGCGAACCGTCCGACGACCACCACGTCTGCAGCATTGAACAGGAGCTGCAAAATGCTGGATGCTGCCAGCGGCAGGGAAAACAGGATGATCTTTTTCAGCAGCGGGCCGCTGGTCAAATCGCCTGTCCGGGTCAGTTGTGCCATGAATCGCTTCCTCCTTGTATCAGGCTGGAATCAAAAATTCGTTGTTTGTCATCAGAAAGCGCCGCCTTCCGGAGAGGGCGGCGCAATTTCTTATTATAGTCCCTGAAAACGTAAATTACAAGCAAAAATTGGATAAAGTCGAGCCGAAAGGCCGCGTTTCCGGTGCGGACGGCTCAGCTCTGGATGAGCCGCCAGTGCTCCGGCGCGTCGTAGTCGGTGGTGAAGCCGTCGTCGGTGTACATCCGGTAGGCGGCAGAGCCTCCGTCCGGGAGATAACTCCACAGGGTCAGCTGCGTGTCATCCAGCTGGGCGGTGTTGTCGGCCGGTGCTGCCACCGGCACGATGCAGCCGGGCCGGAGGAAGAGCAGCACCTCATCCAGCGCACAGCGCAGGTAGTGGTGCCCGGCGGGGAGGACTTCCTCGTCGTAGTCGTCCACGCTGCGCAGGCGGAGCATCTTCATGGGCTCCGGCAGATAGACCATCCGGCCATGGGTGTTTTGGGTGTAGATGGGCGCGGCCATCAGCCCTTCGCCGAGCAGGAGCTGGTCCTGCACCTCGCGGGCGTCGGGGTCGGCGGGGTAATCAAAGGCCAGCGGGCGGAAGTAGGAGCCATTTTCAAGCGCGGCCTTCATGAATTCGCTGTACAGGTAGGGCAGCAGGGCGTAGCGCAGGTGCAGCATCCGGCGGATGGCGGGCAGCATCTCCGGGAAGCGGTAGTATTCCTGCATCCGGGTCCCGATGGCGGCGTGGTTGCGCATCAGCGGCGTCAGGAGGCCGAATTCCAGCCAGCGCAGGGCAAGGTCCGGCGTGGTGTCAGAGCTGAAGCCGCACAGGTCGGCACCGGCATACAAAAAGCCGCACATCTGCACACTGGGCATCATCTGGATGTTGGCCAGCAGCTGCCCCCAGGAGGCGTTGTTGTCACCCAGCCAGATGCCGCCGTACCGGTGCGAACCGATCACGCTGGAACGGCTGTACAGCAGCATCCGCTTTTCCGGGTGCTGTTTTGCGAAGGCTTCGCCCGCTGCGCGGGTCATGCTGCCGCCGTAGAGGTTGTGCACCCTGTCGTGACGGATCTTCTGGCCGTTCACTTCGTGGTAGAAGCTGGCATAGTCTTCGGGGCTGTTCATCAGGCCCATCGCGCCGCCCACGACCTGGCTGAAAAATTCCTCCTGCTCGATGTTGTCCTTTTCGCGCAGAGCGACCATGGAGTCCAGAAAGGCCCGGAGCCGGTCCGGCGAGTAGAAGAGGGACGGTTCGTTCATGTCGTTCCAGAAGCCCTCGATACCGAGGTCGGTCAGAACCTTGTACCGCCCGCCGAACCATTCCCGCACCTCTGGCCGCAGGAAATCGGCAAAGTAGGCCTTGCCGGGCCAGACCGCCGCCACGAAGGGGGTGCCGTCGGCCTTTTTGCAGAAGTAGCCTTTTTCCAGCCCCTCTTTGCAGGTCGCGTCAGCATCGTCGATGCGGACCCCCGCGTCGATGATGGGCACCAGCCGGATGCCCTCCGCCTTCAGCTCATCGGAAAGCTTTTTCAGGTCGGGGAAACGCTCCCGGTCGACGGTGAAATCGGCGTAGTCCTGCATGTAGTCGATGTCCATGCAGATCATATCCAGCGGCAGGCCGTTTGCCTTGTATTGGCGGGCGACCTCCCGCACATCTTCTTCGGTCTTGTAGCCCCAGCGGCTCTGCGCCAGACCGAACGCCCACTTCGGCGGGATGTAGCTGCGCCCGATGAGGGCACGGAACTCTTTGCAGAGCGCGTTCTCGTCCCCGCCGGAAAGGACGTACAGCTCGTAGTCCGGCTCCTCGGTGTGGAAGCACAGCGTGTCGTGCCGGGTGTAGCCGATGTCATAATGGACTTTTCCGGGGAAATCCACAAAGAGACCGAAGCAGTCCTCCCCGTTCCGGATGAGCAGAAAATTGTGCGCACCATAGTACGAAAGCTTGTCCTCGGTGTGGTGCGATTCATCGGTGTTGTTGGCGATGTAATGCCAGCCGCGCTTGTTCAGCCCGCGGGGCATCTCGCCCAGGCCATAGACGACGCAGTCTTCCCGCATCCGATACGTCCAGCCTTCGGCGGCCGGGGTCAGAAAGGGGACGCTGCCTCCGCAGAGGGGGAGCACCTGCTCGACGCTCCCGGTGGGGATGGGATGCCCGAAAGAAAATCTCTGGATCATGATAGGACCCTCCTTTATGATAAAAAACGCACAACGTCATTCCAGTGGTATGATACGGCAGAACACCGCCCGAAACAAGGGGGAAAACCGGCTGAAAAATGCAACAAAACCGGCGTTTGCCCGGCGGCGGGCTGCCCATACTCCGGATGCGGGTGTTCCGGAAAACCTTGCGCGATGAATTGAAAAATGTCGGAGAGCTTGGTATACTAGAACCGTTCCATCCACACCAATGAATAAGGGAGAGAAAGTTCTATGTATCGTAACGGCATCAAGCGGCTGCTGGCGGTCATCCTGTCGCTTTGCGGCATGATCGTGTTATCGCCGCTGCTGCTCATCCTCTGCATTGCCATCAAGGTGGATTCGCCGGGCCCCATCCTGTTCAAACAGAAGCGGGTGGGCATCCACAAACAGCATTTCAACATCCTCAAATTCCGCACCATGCGCATGGATACCCCGCATGATATGCCCACCCACATGCTCAAGGACCCGGACCAGTATATCACGCGGGTGGGGCATTTTCTGCGCAAAACGAGCCTCGATGAGCTGCCCCAGCTGTGGAACATCTTCGTGGGCGACATGGCGGTCATCGGCCCGCGCCCGGCGCTGTGGAACCAGTATGACCTGCTGGCCGAGCGCGACAAATACGGGGCCAACGATGTCCGCCCCGGCCTGACCGGCTGGGCACAGATCCACGGCCGCGATGAGCTGGAGATCGACGAGAAGGCCAAGCTCGACGGCTACTATGTGGAGCATCTGAGCTTCGGCATGGACGTGAAGTGCTTCTTTGGCACCATCGTCGCCGTGCTGGACCACGACGGCGTCGTCGAGGGCGGCACCGGCACCCTGCACGAAAAGAAAAAAGGGTAAGGGACAGCGCAAAGCGTGAACAAATGGGCCGCAGAGGGGAGAAGTTGCGGACGAAGATGGGGGTTTTGGGTTGATTTCTCCCACAAAAAGGCTATAATAAAGAAGTACACAAGAAATATCGTTACATCGTCGCAAAAAACCTGGTAATTTCACAAGACGTCTGATTTGACACCAGTTTGACACCAATTTCCTCGTCTACACCACAGCGGTGCACTCAGCGCAGTAGTCGAATCCGATTTTGAGTCTTAAACCAAAGGGCCATGATGTGACAAACAAAGCTCTCAAACCAAAGCGTTAAAATTGAAAATCGCATTTGAAACCATTAAGTCGCAGGTCACCTGCGCCTTTCTTGTATGCTGTCTAATACGATAAAAGGATATGAAAAAAGGAGGCACTTACTCTATGAACAACCCAACGATACTTGATATCGCGCTCGGATTTATTTTTCACAAACACAGTGAAGACGAATTCGGTCGCAAAAATAATAAAGCGCAGGCCATTCGCGAAATGAGCGACGAAGAACTCGCGGCAGCATTGAATGAAATTGTGGCTCAACAGGATAATTGCCCGCAAACCGTAAGCGGCTGGAAAGAATGGCTGACAGAGGAAATAAAATGATAACAGTTGACTTTACAGATGAAGAGATAAATATATTAAAAAATTTATTAGAATCAAAGGGCAATGAATTGTATTCAATAAATAAAAACTTCCATACTGTTTGGTTCCAGTGTGAATCAAGTGAGGCAGAATTAAGAATCGCATTTCTTTCAAACGTACAGCTTACAATATCTAGGGTGTGCGTATCTCATAAGCGTAAAGGAATAATGACCTCGATACTCCAAGAATTAATTAAAATGTGCAAGAAAAGAAATATTCATAGGATAGTTATGCAAAGCGTGTTGACTTCAGAATGTGCAGCGTTTTGTAAGAAAAATAAGTTTACTCCAGATCCATCCGCGAGCATTATTTTAAATGAATTTATCGGTGGAGACTGGGTGCTAAATATATAAATGCTAAAAAATGGGGTACTGGTCCAATTAAGGATCAATACCCCATTCGTTTTATATCAGCTCAATATCACTCGGTTCCACATAACCTGATACATTTACTGAAATTGGATACTTGCCAATGCGGCTTTCAAGATTTGTCACCCGATAGCGCCCATTGACGAGTTTCCCATCATAAATAAACCATTCGCCAGAGCGGCGCATTCCGCAGTGTGTCTGGCTGTTTGCAAATAGCGTTCCGTCTAATTTGATTTTATCTCCTGCGTGTAACTGTTGCATAGTCATCAAGTAAATGAACCCCATGTGCCAGGCCCACAGATTCCATCCGCAGTCAGACCATGTGCTTTCTGATATTCGATCAGTTTTGTTTTTGTCCCAGCCCCGAAATTTCCATCCGCTGTAATGCTAAGATGCCGCTGTAGTACAGTCACCGCGTAACTGATCCCGCCCACACAGTCCTTAGCTCCCTGTTTGATGGTAGGCATGATTTTGCTCACACTCACATAAGCGGTACCAACCTTACTAATCCAGCGAGACGACCAGGATCGGACATCAACATGCACAAAGCCGTCTTTCAGGCCGACACGGCTGTAATAGCCGATACCGCCACGCTTAGCATAAAAGGGGAGAGAGGCCGCATAGAGCGCAACCTGAATCGGGTCAATCCCAACGATGCGAATGTCTGCTGCAGTTCCAAGGCAATGTTGACTGCGCGGGCTACCACCAATGGAAATATTGTATGCAGGAGTGCGATAAGCAGAATTGATTTTTATTGGCTTTCCAAAATGAGCCCGGATCTGTTCCAACACTTCAATCAACGACGTATCAACCAGTACCGTATCACTCTTATCAGAACAGGCGAACTCATAAACGGAAAAATGAGCCGACACCTTTTTGTTCCAATCTTTCTTCATTGAATATGTATTTACTGCCATAAGGAATCACCTCAGTCTTTCTTTAGCTCATCCTTAATTTTATCGTTCTGGATCTCCATCTCTTTGACAGCTGCTTCAATCATCGTGTCAATAGTCGGAGTGATTTTTACTCCAAGGCGAACTAGAGCATCTTCAACATACTTCTTCTTATCAGCCTTATTAATTGCACCAGTTGCACCCAGCTTCTCAGCGGCACGGACAGCAATCTGCACCAGCTTATAGACACCGAGCTTCTTCAGGTAGGGGATGCCATATGCCATAAATGCAGTACCAGCGCTGGCAACAACCAGACGAACGATAACGGAAACGAGTTCATTGATAATGTCCATCATAATAAACCTCCTGATTTTGATAAAACCCGATAAAGTGAAGAGTTTCACCTTCGTTTGAATCTGGTAAAATTCTTAATTGTCTATCAGGTGATTTAATGTTTTCTTTAGGTTTGATAGTTTTAATTTCTGGAGGACGTATCCGCCCAGATAGCATTTTGTATCTCATAAAAATAAAAAGTCCCGGCGACACACAGCCAACCGGGTTATGTATCAAATATCTTTTGAACTTTGACCATCGATCAGATAACTTTCAAGAGCAGCCTTTGCTTCCTTCATCGGGTCGATCGCGTTACCGTCGATACCGTGACTAAGTAACGCCAGAAGAGCTTTCATCATTACATTGATGCCATGCTCGCTTTTGTTGACGCGCTGTTCAACACCAGCGATTTTACGGCCATGGTCTTCGATAATGATATCCTGTTCTTTCTGGTGTTCTTCCAGTGACAAAATTTTAGAACGATATAAGTCCAGAACTTCTTTGTCATTCTTGAGTTTGCGGTCTACATCTTCGAGATGCTTATCGTGGTCGTTCAGCTTTGCATTCTGTTTCGTGTCCGGTTCTTTTGCCTTTTTGATTGCATTGAGAATAACAGCGACGGCAGCCGCAATTGCTGTGATCCCTCCACAAACACCAAGGATCGATGTCCACAACTGCTCGATGGTAAAGGTGTAAATGTGCGGACCAGCATTTAACAATCCAATCATTTTGTAACGTCACCTCCTCCAGCAGTAGAACCGCCAGTGGTATCATTTTTGGGCGTCAGCGTTTTATTCAATGCGGCCAGTTGTTCAGCAATTTTCTGTAATGCAGTCACGATGAATTCTGTATTGGTAGTACAGTTCGTATCAAATGTCTGGATTGCTGCGGTAAGCTCCTTTCCGGTCTCATCGAGGATAAAAGGCTTTAGTATGTCCTGTGCCATAATTCCTCCTTTTTATTGACAATTTTCTAACAACGTGATAAAATGAAATTGCACAATCTCGTCGAGCGTGCATATTTCCTTTTACTATTTTGTTGTGTGGAGAGAGTCTCTATGGCTTGTCCATTGCCATAGGGGCTCTTTCCATTTTTATGTGTATTTACTTTGGCTTACATACTGTGCGCCAATGATAATGTGGCTTGTCCTCGTGGAACAACAAATGTCGCAGCCAGTCGTCAACATAGATGCACAACAACGAAAGAAAGAACCACAGCACAGTGAATGGAAGACAGATTTGACCCAGTAGATTGAAGGGTAGGGAAGAGTAGTCCCAGATATGCAAACCCATCATCAGGTTCAACGGGATGCCTACTACCAGTTCCATACCGGTTACAAATAGCGCTCCGACGAGACCTTGTTTCCACGTCGGCATTTCCCACGGAATATAATTGTTCAGCCCACCAATAATCACAAAGCAGATACCGCCCACAACAGCCATCGTCCAGTGCGAATGTCCACGCCAAAGAATTTCAATGCAATAATAAAGCGCTCCTCCAATCAGGAAGAGCGCGATACATTTTGTGAATTCTTTATATTTTATTCTGATACCATTCATGAGACGACCTCCTTACCGGCTTCGGCCAAGTATGCTGTCAGCACAGGGTCGTATGTAATTTCAATAGCGTCCAGTTCTGCCTGGGTCGTACATTCTTTGATAGCCAACTCCAGTTCTTGCTGACGAGACACAAAAGGCTTTACATAAGCGCCGATTGCCAAAGCAAGTGCGGCCAATTCTTCGTAATTCCACTCCACGCACTCGTCACCAGTCGAATTCCACGTCAGCTTAAACGATTGCCCGGCGGAGGCGGAGATTTGATACAGCGCCAAATTCGAGGTCAGCAATGCCTGTTTCTCGGTCGTAACACTGTAATACTTTCCATCGGACCACTGAATCGGGTGCGCAGCCAGATATGCAGACAGTGTCGTTTTTGATTCAGAAATTTTGTCTTCTTTACGAGGTTTGAGAGCTTCTTCTTCGGTTGGAACCGTACCTGATTCAATAATCTCATAGCGGTCTTCTTTGTCATCAATGGCCCAAAGAGCACTACCTGGCAACGCAGAACTATTATGGTCGTTTAGCTGTGTCGCCATCGCAGAATACTTGTCACATTGTTCTTGTGTTTCGACTGGTTTCATGATAAAATATCCAGCTTTAATTTCTTCGTTCAAATTTTTCACCTCTTCTTTCTAATAAAGCAACACTCATTTCCAAGTACCGACCGCGATCCACTGAACATCGTTATATGAAGTGCCGTGTCTTGCATAGGAAAAGCTAGTTGTAGAGCGACCAGTTATATATGGGGCGTTATTTGATGACACAGTTACAGTCAGCGAAATACTATACTGTGAATTATTGAATGCAACCGGGAAACTTGTACTGCCAGAATGATCGGATTCTTTATAAAAACCCCAACACATTTGAGTACCATTGCCAAACCTAACATAATAAATACCAGCACCAGTTTTGCCTGATGCGGTGACACCTTGCTCAGCAGTAGCAAACTGACTTTTGTGCACAGCCCTCAGTTCATAACCATTCCAACCAGCAAGCCAAGTATAATCGCCATAACTCATACCATTTTTTGAGTAAGCAAATGTTGTATTTGAAGAGTTACCTATGTCTTTTACATATGTAGAGTATGTGGCCGTGTTCACCGTTTGATCTCTAATCGTTGCAGAAGTGATGATAGTACCGGCTTGAGCAGGGAGGTAAACTTGAGAAGTCTTGTTTTTGCCAGCACTGTAATTTGAATCTGTGCTATAATTAAAAATCAATCTCTCTTCACCGCCAAGATTACCTATTGTCCAGTAACCGTTCTTTGTCGCCATAGCAGCAACGGCACCATAAGCCCAATCACCTGCATAGCCACTTCTTATTGCAGCACGGTCCCTATCACTAATCCAAGAACCGCCAGTGGATTTTATAATTTGTCCGCTCATCGTGCCACCACTCAAAGGTAGATAATTCCCAAGTCCAATCCAACTACGCACACCAGCTTTTGAAGCAGTGTGAATCTTCATATCAGACGTGTAGCCAGCAATGTAGGCTAACGTATTCTCGTCCAAATCAGAGCCTGACCAACCAATTTTGATTGTATTGTTAGCGTTGTTGTAGTCTCGAACACCAGTAGTGGCGACCTCGGCGGTTGAAGCATTATTTGCAGTTGAAGCGGCATTTACTTGTGTTGTGCTCCAGAGTGAACCATATCCAGAACCAATACTTGTCATCCATGTGCCATTACTGATTGTGAAATCGGACGATATAACATAAGCTTCTGTATTTGAATAATCACTATATTGCCAGAATAGATACCCCGTCTTGCCATCTGCAGAAATATAAACTTTATAAGCATCACCATGGATAACGCTTCCACTATTTTGTGGCCCCCAATATTTTATTTCAGAGTATGCGTTTGCTTGACTAATAGTGCTGGTGTTATTACCCATACAAACAGAAACAATGCCAGCACCTTGGTGTCTGCTTTTTACAATCATAACACATCTATAGTTAGACCATTTACCAAAAGTTACTTGCCCGATTAAACGGTAGCCGGTTGTATTGCCGTTGCCACCGGTAAAAGTAACTGTCGGATTAAGACTATTTGCAGCTGAAGCAGACCGAACATTCAAATTTGGTTCATCGCTGGTGTCCAGTACTCTATATTTGCCTTCATTTTGATAAAACCGTCCGTCAAGAATCATACTGAGTTGCCCACCTGTTGGACAGTCTCTGCGGAATGCAAAATCGCCACCGGTGCTATCGCTCTCGCCATGAACGAATGTGCCAGTTTGAACGCCCCAACCTTGGCTAGAACGAGAGGAAAGACCAGATAAAGAGTTTGCGGTGCCTGCAGTTGTGGCATTACCTAAAAGAGAACCAATTATTGGGCCACCTGCAACTTCAAGACTACCTTTATTTGCGGTGAGACGAATATCATAGTCTACATCACCACTATTGTCAGCATGAAAATCAACATACTTGCCCAATTCTGTAACACCGGTAGTTGCTACAGTAGGGATTGTACCCCAAGTGCTAGAGGTTCCGTCGGTAGATGGAAATAAACCACCAAGCTTTAATGCGTTATCTGCTGTACCAATTAAATTTGCATGTACTCCATTTGTGTCGATCTTAGCAATAAGGACGCCGTCTCCAGATTCTTGCACATAAGAATCTTTTGTTTTATAGAAGTTCCAAACACCACCGTATTCATAAAAATTACAATAATTTCGACTTGGAATGCCAAGCTGGATACCATGAGCTTTTTTTATTTGCGCGGTCCCTCTTATGTCATGACTCGTCTCGCCAGTAATCATCGGAACCTGAAGATAACTCCCTGTTATAGCAGTGTTCCCAGTGACAGTGCCACCACTCAGCTTTAAATACACACTATCTGCTTTCCCTCTAATATAGTTCCATATCGTAGAAAACTTCACACGACCAAACTGATTCGTGCCATCGGTATCCTGCCGCATAAAATAGGTATCATCAGTGGGGGTGGCGGTCCAAACAGAAAGCTTTGAGAGCAAACCGTTCGCTCCCGCTTCGTTGTTGTCTACCTTACTGTTCAGCCTACCATCCATTTCAGCTTCAGTATAGTACCTATCATCATGGCTGTGGTTACTTGCAGCATAACTGCCTTTAGGCTGATATACACTATCTGCTTTGCTCTTAATATATGTCCACAGCGTACTAATTGGACGACGATAATAAGAAGCTGTTTTACCATCATTATGTTGACTAATAAAAACAGTTGCGTCATTGGGGATGCCATCGGCGGTGCTTAGTTTATTGATAAGTCCGTTCGCTCCCGCCTCAGTATTATCCACTTTGCCACTGAGTTTACTATTCACCTCAGCCTCGGTATAATATCTATCGTCGTGGGTGTGTGCTTCAACAGGGAATGTCGTCGGCTTATCTCTCACATTTCCCCATGCAACACTATTTGCACTGTCTGCTGTTCCGGCAGTGGTTGCCCGCTTAACTGTTTTATCAGCATCTGCAGTATTATCTACCTTGCCCAATCCAATCTCAGCCTTAGTGTAGATCGGCTTTGTTGCTGCCTTTGCCCACGGATACACATCACTTGCAGGCATCGAGGTAGGGAAGTCAGTGATATCTGCTTTCTCGTGCTGGTGGTTTTTCGCCGCAAAGAAATCCTGCGCCTTTGTTTTGATGTATTCCCAGAGCACTACTAGCTTGCGCCGGTAATAATGCGGCTGTGTAATGTCTGTGTCCTGTGTAATGATCTCCACATCATCATTTAAAACGGTCGAACTTCCGGCAGGCAGCTTTGCGATAGATTCATCTAAATCGATAGTTTTATCATTCAGCAGTGTCCAGTTGCCACCCAAGAACACATACAGTTTATCAGGCTTCAAGTAATAAAGTTTTTCGGCTAGAGGAGCCAATGGTAAGTCACTCACAACCTCTAAATCGCTTCCGATTTTTACGTGAGCCGTAGCAGTATCTCGATAGGCGTTTCCCGTGTCAAGGCAAACAATAAGCTGTCCATCAATTACAGGAGTCGAATCGAGCTGTGATTGCGCAATTTCGCGCAGAGATAAATTTGACATCAGAAAACTCCTTTTCGATAAAAAATAACCCTGCACTCCATTACAGAATGCAGGGATTCATATTAGATTATTATGTCTCAGCGCTTGCACCGGTATCATCAATCGGTTTCCAAGTCAGAGCCTTCTCAACCACCTTCACGCGGCCATCCATTGCAGTATTCAAACCATCTGTATAGGTTTTAGCCCCAGCGAGAGCAGCGTCAGCCTTCTTGGTAGCATCCGCAGCAGCCACAGAAACAGCATCATCATGAGAATTCTTCAATTCGGTCTGCGACACTTTTACGTTCCATGCTTCACGTTCTGCTGCAGTGATATGCACAGTTGTGTCCTTCGCATGAGTATTAAGTGCATCCTGAATGGTTTTGACCTTGGTATCAACTTCGGTCTTTGTGTACGCATCAGGCACAGAAACATACAGACCATCTTCCTCAAGCGTTAGCGTGTTATTTGCTTTTGCAGAAACCTTCACTGCGACACTGATCTTATTATCTGCAGAAACAGTCACCTCAGCGGACGGGGTTGCCACACCTGTATAAATATCAATCAGTGAGCCAACCGGAATCTTGATGACATCGCCACTGGTAAGAGTCAGCTCGATAGTTTTATCTTTAGTATTGTAAGTACCGCTCTTTACCACCAAATCCTTGCCCAGTGCAATCGTCAGGGTGTCACCACCAAAGATGGGCAGTTTGATTGTGCGAGTCTCTGCATCATAGGTGGGCTCATGAACAACACCAGTCAGAGTAGTGGTAACAGGTTCATCACCCTTTGCCACACTCAACACACCAGCATTATAGGTGACATCTGTAACGAATTTACCCTTGATACCTTCCACTGCGGCAACCTTGGCATTAACATAATCAGCGACAGCTTTGGTAGTCGGAATATTATTGTCGGTTGCATCTGCCGGGATCTCTGTTACTGTTGATTTATTCAGCTGCACAAATTCCACGCCGTTCCAGATGTGCATACTATAATCTGTCATGCGGAAATAGATGATACCCTGAATCTGACCAGTCGTCGGCAGAGCAGAGACCATCTTACTGGTTTTCGTGTATTCAGCAGTGCCTTTGAATAACTGTAATGTATCAGTCGTAAAGTACAGCGTGTCCATATCCTTGGGGGATAGGGCATCATACCGTGCTTTCGTGCCATATGAAAATTTTACTTGTGCCATTTGTTCCTCCTTCTTTTTAGAATTCCGTCCACTGGAAATTTGTTTGGCTCACAATAAACGGCTCAACTAAAAAGCGCCCCGTGGACGCACTTTGCTGTACGACCCACGGAGCGTATTTCCCTTTATTGTCTTTTATCATCACGGTCTGCCCAGCATATGAATCATCTGCAGCATTCAGCGCCTTGTTTGCTTCCGAAACCGTATTGAACATCAAATTTCGCGGGCGAATCGTTTGAACGGATAAATCATCACGCACATACTTCAGTTCAGAAGTGTCTTTTGTAATGATCATATCTCGTTCGTCAATCAGGCCAAGAGCAATGGCAGCATCAATATCTTCGTCATTGCCATAGCCGAGTTTCGAATATTCTTTTGCCATCGTTGCCTCCTTATTAAGAGAGCGGATGGCTTAGAACGGAACCACCCGCATCGTATGAGAATCTGCACCAGAACCGCCGCCTGCAATTTCGACAGCATTGCCAATCTCCTTACCATTCGAGGTAAGCTGTAGGATGTTGTTCTGATATTTGATGTTGTCTGCCTTACCATCCAGATTGATATTCAGCTGGTCATACATACTCTTGTTCAGAGCAATCAACTCGATAAGGCGCTGGTCAAGCGAACTCAAAGCTTCATCGGGAACCACGTCTGCCCAGTTGCTAATCGGGATGATATGTACCACACCTGGGCCAACCTTGCGCACACGTTGGATCGTCTCACCTTCGGCAGTCATCTCAACATCAGAGAAGGTCAGCCAGAACTCAATATCGCCAGCTTCACTTGTCAGGTTCGTATCAAAGGGCAGTTTATACTCCAACTTGTTTTTGTATAGCTCTGTAGATTTTTTTAGAATCTCAGTTTTATAGCTTTTGCTAACAGGGAGCTTGTACTCCAGCAAAACTGTATACTCAGTCATGTCTACGCCACTATAAATCGCATCAGCCAGAAAATGGAGGCTATCCACCAGCTTACTGCGTTGCATAATACGCTCAGTCAGACTTGCGGTAATACTGTTATCTGCATTGATCAAAAAAGTGTACATGGCTTACACCTCCTTTCCGTTCACGATATACTCATACTCATCCAGAGAGATACGCCCTTCATCAAGCTTCTTCTTCAAAAATGAATTCTGCACCTTGTGGTCATGATAGAGTCGATGCAAACTTTCAACGAACTCGTTATATTTCTTCTCCTCGCTCATAACAGCCCTCCTTCAATCAGTGTCAGAGTATAAGCATCAATAATAGCCTCAGGCGAGATTCCACCCAAGGCTTTGATCTGGTTATATTCGTATTTGTCAATTTCCTGCAACACAACAGTATCGTAACTATCAACAGGGATGTAATAGTAGCCATCTACATGCCAGATATACTTGCCATTGCTACTGATGATACCCTGTGCATCGTCTTCCGTGCAGTTCACCATAATGCCATGTTTCGGCTGGTATTTCACAAACTGAAGGCGGTCAAGAGCATCGATCGCTCGACCGTTTTTAAGTACCTTGTAATACACTCTCAACACCTCCTTAAATGCTGAACTCAACAGTTACACCCAGCGACTCAGACGGATAATGGAAGCCATACAGCTCACCAGTTTCCTCAATTGCGTAGAAGTAGCCGTCGTAATTGACAAACGGAGAACGCAGCCAATACTTTGTGGGCTCGCCATTTGCATTATGCTTGATACGGGACTCATTGCCGGTCAGATAGCTGATGGTCTGGCCTTCGTAGATATACGGCTCTTCAATCATGGAAGAACTCACTTCAATCGCAGACGGAATAAAGAAGTAACAATCAGATGTCACAATTTCCTTACTCTTGCCACCAGCAGAACTCGGCACCTTTACCTTCTTGACCAGTTGCTTCCAACCAATCGGGAGTGCATCAACCAAGCGAGAATCCAGATATTCACGCAGAGAAGTGTTGCCCCAGCCACCAGCATTTGTAGAAGAACTATTCAATGGCATATCCTGACCTAACGTATCTTTCTGTAAGAAGGTGATAGAGCAGCGCTTATTAGAATTGTCGCTCAGATAGAAGTTCTTAAAACTTGCCACCTCAACAATCAGGGTGTCGTGCGTCCATGCGGCCAACTCACGGCAAGCGGCATCACCAAGGTCTGCATACCAAAGCTTAGACCAATAAACCGTACCTTTAGCGTAGCTCTCATAAGCGCCATCATCCGCCTTTGCACAACCAAACACCAATGTGGCGTTCGTCTTAGTAGTACGAGTGCGGGAAATCTTTGTGTAGGAAATGCTGGAACCATAAATATTAGAAGAATAGACATACAGCCCGTTGTCTCCCTTGATGTGTCGGATAACGATCATATCACGGGAACCAGCAGAAGCGCCGTTTGCGGAGTCAATACCCCATGTCATCTTCACACCATTTGAATTCCAGAGCTTGATACCGTTCATGCCATTCTGCTCAAAGCACTGCATCAGAACAGTGTTATTTGCATTAGCCGTGTCTATCTTGTAATCAATAGCCAGCACAAAATCCCTATCCTCATCAAACAGGGTGACGTCTGTATCAACGTAGGTCTTTCCGTCAAATACCTTTGGCTCATTGAACAAAACTTTCTCAGTGATATCATCATAAGAGAAGTCATTGCCAAGCTGAATCGTAACCTCGTCCTTTGCTTCAACAACAGTCTGCTCGACGCCAACTTTGTTCATCGCATAGATCTCGACCGGACGAAGTTGGCCGATTTCTTTGCCTTCGAAATAGTTGGAAACATACTCACACACGTCATACACGGCGTTGATGTCCTTATCGCCAATAACATAACCACCCTTATCCCATCCACTGAACAGGTAATACTTGAATGCAGTTTCTTCTGCGGTATAGACCGGAGTGTCGCCAGTGTATAGGACCATAGAACCATACGGAGCAACAGTTTCCTGCAGCACAGCGCCACGATTCATGTAACGGACAGTGTATTTGCGAACAGATTCCGTATAAACGGCGGTAACGGTCTGATTGCTGAAGACAGTCGTAAACTCGGTATCCCAGCCGCTGAAGGTAAAGTCCGTAGAGATGGTGCTTTCCATAGTAGGAACCGGAATAGGATTGTTTGTGCGCGTCACAGGATCAACTGCCTTGCCGCCCTTATCAATGTACTGGATATCCAGAACAGTGCTGTCTTTATTCACGAACGTCCACTTGAACTGCTGAATCAGAGTGTTGTAAGTGATTTCCAAATCAGGCCACTGTGCAGCAAATTCAATCAGCTGACGTTCACGCATAATTGGCACATGGACATGACCTTCCACAACGGAGTGGTCGGTATTGTACCCATTCTCATCCAAGCCGGTCATCTTCAGCAGACGATCCAGCAGGGAAGTATCGTCCAGTTCCCACTTTACGCCAGTCAGACGCACACGGTTCAAACTCGTGCACTTTGCCAGCATTCCAACTAGGTCAATAGTCGGGCAGTTCTCGGCAGTCAGAGTGGTAATGTTCTTATAGTCTTCAATGGTAAGCTCCGTCAGATAACTTAGGTTCTTAGCGCTCAGGCTTGCAATCGCAGGCAGCTCAGCCTTCTTGATTTTGCCGCCCTTAGCGAATGCGACACCAGTAATACCAGAGCCGCCAGCATAGAACTCTTCCAGATTCGTACAGCCAGTCAAACTGATGGACTTCTTCAGGTTTGGCACGTTTTGCAGGTTCAAATGCTCAAGCAGTGTGTTGTTACCAACCGCGAAGTCAGTCATATTCGTATTCTTGTAACCCTCGACGGCGGAGCCAATCTTCAGGTCAGTCAGTTTTACACCATGGCTGAAATCAACATAGCCGGGATAGAAGCCAGAGATATCACCAATGCTCTGGATAATAGAAGCATTGTAAACGTAAACTTCGGTATCGTTCATTGCCGCAATCGGGCACTGAATCTCGTAAGTTTGACCACGCTTACCACGCACCTTTACAGGGTTAGAACCATACCGTACAGAGACATAAGTATCAGCGTAGGGGACAATATGGAAAGTACCATCGGGCTTCACGCCTGTCCAGTTTGTCGGAGTGTAACCACGAATGGTCATATCATCAGAGGTGCAAGCAGCGCCTGTATACTTTGATGCCATGTATTTTTCCTGATAACGCTGGAACTGACGCCGCTGATGACGCTTGTTACCATGCATCATGGGAAGATAGTTGGTAGTACCATTGTCTTCATAAGTGCGGAAATACTTGCGCCGCATATCCATGATCCACAGCTTCTCGGGCTTTACATCCTGATAGTCCTCAAACTTCTTCAGAATACGGGTAGAACTCCATGCCAGAGCACTCTCACGGCTCAGGAACATCTTTGCAAGGTCATCTGCAAACAGGTCACGAATCTTACACCACAGCTTGGAGTCATGTGCGTTAAACACGCTCTTTGTGCCGATGGTGTCCGTATCCTCGTAGCCGTAACTCAGGGTCAGACCACCTTCATTGTCGTTACCCATAGCGGTATCGTTGTCGTAGTCAAAACAGAAATCCCAGTGTACGAGGTCAGTAGTATGTGGGAATACGTTCTTTGCACGGTTATCAACCATAGTATGGCGCTCGGTAAACAGATAATGGAATAGGGCAGAGTCCTTGATAAAATAGTTCTCAAAATTCTTCTTGAACTCAGCATCATCTGCATTCACGACCCAGTTCTGTACCCGAATCCATGCGTCTTTAGCTGCCTGAACTTCTTCCTCAGTACAAGCCTTATTGATGTAACGGAATTCAAAGCTGTGGTCGCCATCCCAAGTCTCCTCAGAAAAGTCGCCACTCAGGAAGCGTGCCTGTGCGTCGGTGTTATTGTCAATCTCAATGATAACTTCCTTGTGATTGTTCGGGTCCATACCCATGGTGTCACTATTCTTCTTTGAGTTACCAAAATCGCCGCAAGCATAGAAATGCCACTGACCATCCTTGAAGACAGTTGCGTTTGTGGTGTCAGTCTCCTGAATAAAAACGACACATGGGTAGAACGCCATGGTGTCGCGTACCTTCGGGTTGTCCTTGCGAGCTTGACGAATGTACGGATTGAACTCATTAAACTCGTCTGCCAGCAGAGCGTTATTTGCATTCTCAGAAGAAGCAACATTGACTTTGATGTTAAAATACTTCTCACCAACACTGTTTTCTGTAAATGCATACTTACTGCCAGCGCTCTCATCACCAAAGGTGAAACCACCAGAGCAGTTGATATCAATATTACGACCAGATTCACCGTATGCATTAGAGCTAGTGCCCTGTCCCTTGTGTGAACCAGTGGCGATCCAGTTGTCTTCCACAGCGCGTCCATTTTTGTAAATGTGCTGGATGGTCGTATTCGGAACTTCGTTCTTTTTGCCAGTCGTAAAGGTCGGGGCAGAGATCTTGATAATGCGCAGGTCTGGGCACTTCTCAGCCAGTAGGTCAGGATTCAGCTCGCCGCTCACATCCGTAATATCATTGCGGGTGTAGCGCTCAATCATTTCCTCTGCGTTCTTTGCGTCCGAAATAAAGTTATCAAGGATCTCATCGTCCGTCAGATTCATCATATAAGACTTCATACGGTAAACCAGCACGTCACAATCAGGAGAACCAATCGTAATGCCGACAGGAGAAGCCTGTGTAAAGTTATCGCTTGCATCATACAGCTCGACACGGCATGGAATACCATCAAGCCACAGAACCATTTCCTTATATTGACTATCAGGCAGAATATTGAATTCGAACTCCATAAAGTCATCTTCACAGGTCGGAAGGGAAATACTATTCTGCTCACTGGTCAACGTAACCTTCTGCGCCTGAATATTCAAACCGATGCCGCCATTCAAACAAGTCAGTGCAGTAGCATCGTAGTTCTTGACATTCGTAGTCTTAAACACAAGCTTAAAGTTCTTGCCCGGCTTCTTTGCATCATCCCCAAACAACTTGTAACTGATATTTGCAGTTGTACCAGCCTTCACACAGAAGTAGGTATCACCATCTTCATCCAGCTGATAACCACCATTAGACCAGTCAAAATTGTCACTTACGGTCAATCTTGTATTGCCATCAGACCACAAACGGGTCTCGTCAGCGTTAGTCTTGCCAGCAGGGTTGAAATCAAAAGCCAGATTTGTCTTAACGGGCTCAATCGTAATACCAAGCTCTTTAATCTCGACACTAATCTCCTTGCTTACGGAGCCGCATACGATTTTCAACGTATGAGTGCCAATATCAGCGGACTTCCAAGTCCATGTCTGCATGGTACGTCCGACAGTCAGAGTGGCAGTCTTAGCGCCATCAACTTCCAACGTTACAGTGGTTGTAGAGCTAGAAGGGTCATAAACGGTATAGTTGATTGCAACATTGCTGTACTGTTTTGCACTTGCTGTTTTTGTAGCGCAACTAATGATAGGAGTTGTATTACCTTCAGCTGCCCACATAATATCTTTAACAACCTTATTACTGGTGACCTGTTTTCCATTGATTTCAGCAGTCATGGAAACTTCTACCAAATGTGCGCCGTGGGTCTGTGCAGGAATCGCATAAGTCATCTGTCGGCCAGTAACAGCGGTCGTAGTAGAGCCAAGAGGCGTTCCATCAACTGTAAAATTGATAGTTTTGGAAATATTGCCATACGGAGTGTAACGGAAAGTAACCTCACCGTTGTATACCAGCGTATCATCAAAAGAGCTCTCCAGGTAGAACTCAACGACATTGACTGTCCATGTCTTTGTTCCGATGCTGCCAACGCTATCTGTGACTTGCAACTTGACCGTATTATCACCGCTGTGCAGATACTGAGTCACATCAAAGCTATTCGTTCCCTGAATGACGGTCTGTGTTCCGACTTTTGTGTTGCCAACGTACCAGACGCCAGTAGCGGAGCCAGTATCGTCACCAGAGTTGTCCACAGAAGTGAACTTATAATTGATAATAGCGGGGTCGCCTGCAATAACAGTCAACGCAGAACCATCCAAACGCTCGATGGTAATCACGCTGGAGTTTCCGCCACCGCCGCCACCGCCTTCAATGATGACCTGTGTTTTCACCGTGCCATTTTCCAGCAGACTCAGCTTAGAGTCCTCATAAGTGATATCATACTCGCGGCCAGAATTCGGATCTGGTTTCACATTGTTTAGCTGCTCTCGAATGTCAGAAATGTCGCCATTGATGGTATCAATAGAGGTCTGTAAGCCAGAAGTTGTATTTTTCACCACTGTCAGGTCGTTCGCCACAGTCGTAACGCTGGTTTTTTCGGCCTTCGCTTCCAGCAGCTTGTCCGTCGCTTCCTTATTATAATAGTCGCTCTGTAAAGTGTTCGGCAGATCCCCCACTTCAGTCTTCAGGTCATCCAGAGCGTTTTTTGTATTTTCCAGTTCTGTCTGAACAGGGGAGAGCTTATCAGCGATCTTTGCTTCGACCGTCTTATTGTATGCAGTCACCCAATTCGCACTAGGGTCAGTATTCAGGGTGATGGTTTTGATGACTTTGTCTCCATTCAGAAACTTGATCGTCTGTGTCTCGGCGCTGTACTGAACATCAAATTTAGCCAGACCGTCCACTTTTGCGATCTCACCACGGAGCAGGGTCGTAAATCCATCGACTTCTTCCTTGGTGTAATAGTTCGCTAATGTATCAGCCAGACCATCCACAACAGCCTTTGCTTCCTGTGCACTTGCCGCTGCTTTGCTTGCCGCTGTCTGTGCTTCACCAACCTTCTGACTCATAGTAGCCAGGAACTGGGTATACCAGTCATCGCCGGTCGGGTCTGTCATTCCAGAACCAGAAAGAGCCTTCAAAACAGTCAGCTTGTCGTTCGGGCGAGTACGCCACAGATAATTCTTCGATTCGCCAGAGTTTGGAACCGTAATTGCGCCTGTCGCAATGATCTCAAACTTCAGTGCTCCTTCTTTGGCCGTTGCATAGTTGCTTACCATCCAGTAGAAACGAATCTTGTCATTGCTATACGACACGTTCACGGGCGCAGTATAATTCTCATTGTTGTCGGCGTTCACATAATGAATCTGGATCGTCATCTGCATCAGGTCTACGCCATCGTAATAACGCGGCATTTCAAACGGAATGACCTGACTGTTGTTTTCCTGAGTGATATTTATCTGGTTCGGATTCAGCGTAATATCTTTTCCAGAATCAACCGTAGAATAATCATTGTCCGAAAATGTATCGTACCATGTGTAATTACCGCTCCGTGAGAAATCTGATTCCACCTGGTCAGCTTCCAAAGTCGCGATTTCATCATTGGAGTCAACGACCGGACGCTCAGCCTTCACAGAAGCCTCCATCGTCATTACAGGATTCGCAGCGGCCATACGTCTGGATTTGTTAAAAGAAAGTGCCATCTACTCACTCCTCTCGTTTATCTCGTTAAGATTCTGCCGTCAGACTCGGAAAATACCGGTCCATCAGAGAATCCATGTAATATGTGTGTTTGGAATTTTGTGCATTGCCTTCGCCTACAATGTAGGGATAGTACGGGTAATACCGGCTCAAGCTCAAAGACATCGTTCCTTCTCCCAGATTGATGTTGATACTTTTAATGATCCACTCGACCGGTGTTCTTGAATTCAGATATTTTGCCGCATATTCAATCTTTTCGTTTACGTCAAGCCATGGAACCAACAAAATCGTAATAGAAAGACCATCTGTTAATCGTGCGCGTTTCCATAGTTCGTACTCCGCCACTTCCATAGCTCGTGCATCGGTGGTATATCCTTCATAGTCTCCACCCGATAACACTTCATTGCGCCGCCCGATTTTCTCCACTGTCATTTGCGAATTATACAAATCATCGATATTATTCGGGTCATTCACACAGATGAATTTCAAATTGTCACAATTTTCTTCTTCTTTCTGTGCTGCAATTTCTGCGGCAGTCGGGATAGTATCAACTAACTTCACCATCGCATGAGATTGCTGCTGTCCAATAAAATAAAAGCAGGAAGTCGTCGCGTTAAATTGGATGACATAATATTTGCTACCCTGCATAACAGTCGCATCCTGTTCGTTATCGTTTCCATCTGGGTCTGTAGTTGAAGCAAACAGTTTGGATATCTTTTGCGTTTGACCAGCTTGAACGCTTCCGTCCTCTAACTTAGAGTTGTAAGTAATACTCCAAATAATGTTCAACGCGCCTTTTTGTGTAATGGTCACAGGGCATCTGAATGCAATTTTTTTGTCCGATGTAATGGATGGGCCACTGCCACTTGTGCCGGCAGGAAAACCAGCAGAATCAGCTGACACTGTAAGAGACAGCGTATGAGTTGAAGCATCGTAACTTGTGTTATCTGGCGTTGCGTAATAATCCGCGTCAATCGTCGCGCCAAATACCTCAACAACATTGCGTACAGAAGTATAATCTACGCTGGCCGATTCTCCATCCGATGTGACAAGGCTCGCAAATAAATCGCAATCCAAAACCGGTGGGTCATTGAATCCACTCGGAATCTCCTTGCACACAAAGACATCATCATCAAAATACATTTCAAATGGGTAGTACAAATCCCGCAGTTCTGTGAGCATCTGCCAGATCGTTGTGCCAGTGTCGTAATCCAAATCATGTGGGACTTTACGGCTCCAATAATCAATACAGTATTTTGAGAACTCGCTTTCCTTCATTACCGCTTCAATACTTTTGTTGATATCTGCTTTTTTGTCGATTCGATGTGCTTGTCCTGCCAACTGTCCAGCCAGGTCGCCATTCAGTCGAGACACCATGTCCACACAAGAAGCACTCACTGTATTCGTTGTAGAATTGTATGTGAACCCATTGGAACTGAAACTAAAACAGCCCTGGTTATACCAATGGATCGAAGAAGTATCAAAATAACTACCAGAAGCGTTTCTTGAATACTCATCAAAGACTTTTCCGTAAATTCGAGTAACTCGTTCCAGCCCTTCGATTACAGCAGATTGAATATCGTGCATCGAATGGTCGACATAGCGGCTGGATTTTCCATATTCTTTGCGTAGTTCTGCTTCGCTCCAACCAGAGATTGCACTTACATCAACTTTTTCCAGTGTTGCACCATTCAATTTCATGCCTTCCACCGCTGCAATCATACATTTAACGCGAATCTTCTGACCGTAAATCGTCTCATCAATACCGGTAGCGTCCGCTGCTAAAATATTTTCGGGTGTCATACCACCAGGCATTTTTTTTATCTTTGCAACCAAATCATCGAAATAATTCCAAAGGTCATTATCCAATAGTGGAATCAGTCCGTTATTTGTTTGCAATAGGGGAGTAAACGCTATATAAGGCCCGGTTTCACCATCTGTCTCATAAAGCGGGTCGTCTGAACCAAGAACCGTGGAATACGTACCAGCTTCGATTTCATAAGCTTTCGCAAATTCGTTGTATCGCAGCATATTACTGGATGTCCAATCGATTCTGTCGCGGTTCAAATTGTCGATGTTGCCGTATTTCGCATAGCCGTAAGTCTTAAAATTCTGAATCTTCTGGTTGTAATATGTCACGGCATTGATGTATCGGATGTCTTGTTCGGTCAGTAGGGCAGGAGATTTATCGCTGATTTTTGCTTTGGATCTTCCTGCCAGACCGATGTAGACTCGCACATTTCGACTCAGCCATTCTTCCTCTGTGATGTTAGAAAGATTGCTGTTCTTCCCTAGATACATCGTCACATTAAAGGTTCGCCGCACATCGGACTCGCTGTCAATGGAAATCGAGCCATCAATCGCAACACCTTCCAAAGAATCAATCGTCGCAAAATCTTTGTTTAACAAGTCGATTCGGCAATATACGTGAGAGGAATGATTCTTTAACAGAGCGAGGTCTTCATCTGTCGGAAGATATGTCATACGCTACCTCCCGGTTCATAAGAACTCAGTCCATTGTTGTACATATCTGCTTCACTCTCGATACTGCCGATCTCCACAAATTCGAATTCGATCATGCCCTTATCAACATGCTCTGGGCAGGAGACAGTCACGTTCCCATTGATGCCGATGAGCCATTCGCGGCCATCTTCCATTTTGAGCACTTTTGCCTTGGTATCTGTCAGCCAGGCACTCAGTTCGTCGCGGAACGCATTTCCACCGTCGATATCAAAACTATCATCTGTATGCTGGAACCGAATACCAACGCCACTAAAACTACCAGTGTAATAATTCGCTTCACTGCCAGAGAAAAGGAATGGATACTTATTGCTCATCGTCTCAACCACTGCGGCAGAACGCACTTTATTTAAGCTATTAACCTTTGGCTCCAGTACGATCCGATAAGTCTTATCCCCATCGGTCAACATTGCACCATTAAAAGAGCTCTTTACCGTTGTCTTGATGTAACCAAGCTCAATTCCATTCGCAACAGGGGAGAGGGCATACTCATATTCCGTGCCCCGTCCTGCTGCATACAGGTCCGAAAATCCAACCGTCACATAACCATTGTCGGATGTATAGACGGTAAGATCGTTAAAATCAGAGGTCGAAAGAGCAGCACCAGAAGGGGAGATCACCTCGAACCGATAATAAGCAACTTTGTCGGCAAAAGAACCAGACAGCCATGTGAGTGCCTCGCTCGATGCCCGGAACTCACTGCCGCTGCTATAAAATTTTGTCGCTCCAAGAAACGACTTTGTGCTGGAATATGCACGGAGACCAAACTGTTTATCTGTCGATCTAAAATGGTATGAGTTGATTCGTCCAATGCTGAGATAATCCGACAGAACAGAACTATTCGACGTACTCACGACACCCGATTCGTTGATGTGTTGGTTTGTCCATGCAACTTTCACGGCCAGTCGATTCAGCACAATGCTTTCCTGATAGATCGTCATCCACTGTGCCGTGCCTTTTTTACGTCGCTTGAACCGAACCGCGTTCACACCGGTGCTCTGTGTCAGATAATACTTTGCATACAAATCGATCTGTGCGCCCCATTTGTCATTGGTGGCGGTGATTTGTGCGTCTCCAATGGCTTCTGTATAGTCCGTATAGATCTGCAAAAATCCAGTATCCAGCTGGAAACCACCCACCGATTCCGCTTTTGCCCGTACATAATAGGTCGTATGATTGTCCAGTCCGTTCACATCAAAACTCTTCATGGAGTCACGATAATAAAAGCAATTCGACTGTGTGATCAATTCCTTGTTTTCGTCATATAGGTAATATTCGTAGCGATTGATGACTTCCCCCTCCGCAATGGGGTAGTTATAGCTGAAATCAAAGGAATAAGAAGGAAAATTGATGGTCTTAACCTTACCCAGTGTCAGTTCCGTAGAGGCAAGATACGGCTCAGAATGGCAGTAAAATAAAATGCGGTCGCTGTATTCAGAGAACATATTTGTCCCTGCCAGACGACACCGAATCACGATATAATACGGGTCATGCCGGTTTTTCATCAGATTTGCCGAGAGCGTAAAATTTCGTGCCAGCCCAGAACCAGTAGGAGCCACCGTGCCAAACTTATAGATGCCCTGGTCTGTCATGTTGGGGGCAGTTGGGTTATAACCAGTAGCCTTATCGAAGATGATAAAGGCAACAAGATCGATGTCCGCATAGGCCGCAAACTGGAATGTAGCCTGCTTCGAGCCATCAAATACTCCAATTTTAGATAAGATAGGTTTCATTTTATCACCTCCGACGTATGTTTATTTAAGACTTCATAACAAAGCAAAGTGCACCGTCTTTATTTACGGCCATCCCAAGCTCTGCGAGAAAATTTTTCAATGTAATAGCAGCCACCGTTTCATTCAGCGCAGTGACAGAATCATTTGTATCCGAAATACTCTGTGTCAGTTCACCGTAATGGTCGGATTCAGTTGACTTGGCATTGTTCAAATCGGTCGTTAAAGTACCGATATTTGTTTTGTTTGTCTTTACCTGATCGCTTGCCGTTTTCAAATCGGCCTGCAACGTTTCAATGTTTGATTTGTTTGTACCAATCTGAGAATTTGCTGTCTTGAGGTCGGTCTGCAAGGCTTCGATATTCGTTTTGTTTGTACCGACCTGTTTCTTTGTCTTGTTGTAATCCAATGCGGTAAACGAGCCGACATTTCCTTGAATCTGTTCTATGGAGTCTTTTACATTTTTAATGGCTGTTTTATTATCCGAAACACCCTGTGACAGCTCATTGTAGTGACCGGTTTCAGCTTCGATCTGATGATTCAAATCTTTATTGACTTCTTTTGCAAAGGTGTCGTCTGTATATTTAGTTGCTAAAATCCAATCGTCCTTGCTGTATGACTCTGTATCGCCGCGTGATTTGATGCAGACATACAAGTCTCCAGACGGGCCCTCTGTCCAAATATCTCCTGCGTTATACATCGGCGTTGGTTTTTGTGTGAACGTCCGACTTTTCGAGTTCGCCGTATCACGAGCATAGATCGCCATGGAGAGCGCATTGATTAGGCCGGAATCCGTGATTCGCACCCACTCATAACCTTCGCCGGTGTCTGCCCAGCGGAAGCAGTGATTCCTTCGAACATTCTGATATAAGTCACCATCATGGGCTTTCTTTTGCTCATCAGTTGTCCAATTTACAGAGGGGTCATTCGAGCCGTTTTCATTGGGGTCTTTGTATCGGTAGTACGTTGTAATCGTGTTATTGATCTGGGACTGAACTTCTTTCTGTTCAGAATTCGCTTTGTCCGATAATTTTTCCAAGTCGTTGCCGAGCTGTCCGACAACCGATTTGATATTCAATAGTTCAACATTGGTATTGCCTTCCGTCACAACGATGTTTCGGAAGTTTTTCTGCAATGCCGTCACAACAACTTTCTGTCCAACGCTATATTCGTGAGAACTTGTAAACCGATATACACCGCCAAACGCGGCTACTTTATATGTGGTCCCAGCCTTTTCGGTGATTACGCCATATGTAGAGGTATCAAATTTTGCTTCGTCTACGGCTTTTCGTGCGGCAGAAGCAGTTTCTTCAACCAAGATATCGAGTGCTGACTTTTCTGACATGTTCTGCCTCCTGAAAAATAAAAAGCCGACCCGCTGGGCTATCCCAGTGGTATCGGCATTGTGTATGAATATTCGATTTAGCGCTTATTCCATTCCTGCGCCATTCGGGTCGAGAAGTTTTTCTTGATCTCAGAAGCCAGATCCTCAGAGTTGCCAACAGGATTGTTGATCACAATATTACCAGTTGAGAAACTGGTGTTGCCAGTGCTCTTCGTAGTAATGGCCTGAGAACCATACTTAGCCATCTGTTCAGAGAACCACTTGTTCGGGTTGCCACCCATCTCAAACAGTTTCGATGTAATGTCAGCAGGCACCACACCATCACCAGTTTCGAGGTAGGTGTAACGACCAGACTGCGGCTTGCGAACCAGAAGCTCAGGTCCAAGCTCATCAACATTGGCGAGATGATTCTTAGATGCAGACTTTAAGCCGGAAGCGTGTTTGCCAAATAGACCACCAAAGAAATCCTTTGCAGCATTTCCAAGGTATTTTACTGATTCTACAACCGAACTGATCGGATGTGTGACTGTATGAACAGCATTTTGTAAAAAATTGTTCTTTGATTTGTCTTCTGTGTTATATTTTGTAACCGTGTCAAGCAAAGTGCCAACTGGATTCAGCACCCATTCATACCATGCGTGTCCTGTATTCTTTGCAACTTCTTCCGAATCGGATGCTTTTTTGTTGACAGCATCAATTGCGCTGGCAATCGCACTGAAACCTGCTGACGTCGAATTAAGGTTTGTATTGACAGAATTGACGGTATCAGAGCAGCCCTGCTTTGTAGCGAGGTAAGCCTGATCCATGGTCCACTGCATATTCTTCGACAAGTTCGTAGCGCCCGGCTCCACATTCTTCCAAGCATTGTCTGCATCGGTCTTCAGTGTACCTTCCGCACCAAATGTAGCATTACTCTGAGAAGTGATTTCTGCCCAAGCTGTTGAAAGCTTGTCTTTCGGGTTATTTGCCAAACTGCTGACACCCTGTTCCACAGCACCCCAGCCAGAATCAAAGCAGGCACGGGTATCATAGAGCATCTTCTCTGCGCTTCCGCTGGAATCTGCCCATGCTTTACTCAGTGTCTGGTAAGTACCATTTGCCAAATTCTGAACGCCACCGCCGCACTGCTCCCAGCTGCCGACCATCGTGTTACGGATGATATCCATTGCCTTGGTGCAGCCATCAGAAGAGGACTTATATGCGGAATTCAGTGTATTTGCGGTTTCCTGAGACATGCCAGTAGAAGTAGCATAGACGGCATTCCAACCAGAAGTGTAAATGCTCTGCATCGACTGGAACAAACTCTTTGTGATGTCATTCAGTTGGTCAGAACTCATACCGGCGTTGCTGTCGATCGCATCGTACGTCTGATTCACCAAGGCTTCCATCTTGCTGAACATTTCAGAACTAATCGAAGTGATCTTATCTTTGCTTACGCCAGTCTCTTTTGCCACAGAAGCCCACGTACTTTCAAACGTAGACCGCATCTTGTTCATTGTGTCGATGGTTTTGCTCTTTGTACCACTCAACAGTTCCGTAGTAGAAGAATACTCTTTTGCGCTCTTTGAGATAGCGCCAGAAACACCGGAGCTGAAGCTGCCCAACAGTTTGCCCATATTGAACTTGCCAAACATGGTCTTGACTCGGCTAAGAATGGTGCCAGCAGCCGTCGTAACACTTGTTGACCCGCCCTGGAACGAGTCATTCATGGAGTCAATCAGGTCTTCTGTGCTCATCTTCACACTATTCCATGCAGAAGAGAAAGTGTTCACAACAGAGCTTGCAAGAACCTTAGAAGCCTTTGTAACAGCCCCTTCATCGACCTTGCCTTCCACAACGTCTTTCGCGGCAGAAGCGCCAAGAATCTTACCGACATTTTCAGTCAGCCACTTGAGCGGGTTTTTACCGATTGTCATCAGATTCTCAGTCTCGTTTGCAGGAATAACGCCGTCGCCCTTTTCGAGATAGGTCATCCGGCCAGTCTGAGGCTTGCGGACGATAATTTCGTCGCCTTCTTCGTCAACATTGTACGGAGCAGACTTCTTGATTTTCTTATCGCCTTTTGCCTTTTTGCCCCAGTTCCACGGCCAGATCTTCCACGAGCCAACACCCTTTTTGCCAGAAACAGAACTAGATGTGCTGACACCATCGCCACTTTCCTTGAACTTCACACCGAAGACTTTGAGAATACTCTTGATGGTGCTCCAGATGTTGTCCAGCATTACACCAAGGCCAGTTGCATAGTATAGGGATTTCGCACCATATTCTAATTTTTGCCACAGACCTTCGCCCTCAGCGGCCATCTTAGCATATTGAACCGACTTATCCCAACCCTCAACAGGGGAGAGGTGATAGAGTACGTTGCCAACACTGCTTACGATCTTCTCGCCGGTGGTGCTATTTTGATCTGCCCAGATTTTTGTGTTTTCTTTGCTGATCTTACCGAACTGCTGAACGGCGTTATTTACAGCGACCGCAATAAGTGTGCCAACGACAGGAATAGAAGAAATACCAGTAGTTACCGTGGTGGCAGTTTTTGCTCCAGTTGCCGCCGCAGCTCCACCGAACCGTGTGAGTAGATTGCCAGCGCCTTTTTGAACGACTTCCTTTTTCGCCAAAGTAGCCAGAGTCTCGTCCACACCAGCTTCAACGCCTGTCGCCACGATTTTACCAGAGAAGATCCCTTTCAGCTTATCCCACAGACCGGTTGCGGCTTTAATAACAGGATTGTCTGCATTCGCTTCAAGCATCGCACCGGTATTGTCTAGGAATGTTCCAATCGCTTCCTTCGCTGCTGTTTCGAGCCCCTTTGTTTTCGCGGTACTTATGAAATTACCGATATTGCCAAACAAACCATTCTTGCTGAACAAACCTGTCAATCCGCCGCCATCTGTACTCGCACCATGTGTTCGAATTGCTGTCAGCACATTGTTCAGCGTCTCAATCGTCGTAATCAGCTTCTCGATCTTGGTAATAATTTCGTTGACATTCGTGACGACTTGTGTGGACTTCATGTTACCGAGGATAGAGTTTTTCCAATTTTCATTGTAAGAAATCATATCATCGTAGGTCATCTTGTCGAATTCTGCGAGATATTTCTTCTTCTTCTCATAATCCTCAAAACTGGAACCAATCAGCTCGTTGTTCTCCTGGACGGCCTTTTTCAGCTTGTTCAGTCGCTCGATCTCGTCCTCTTTGCGGTTCTTTCGAATCGTGTCATCCAGTGTAGACTGTGCATCACGAACGGCGTTCTGGTCAGCCTCCCACTCGAAGCCACTTCCGCCGGCATGATAAACATGGACAGTCTTATTAGCCTTGGCCTTTTCGAGTGCGTCCTGAGCTTTGGAGAGTTCAATGGCTCGTTCCTGGGCATCATTCTGTTCATTCAGTGCATCGATTCGCTTGTCAATCACTTCAAGCCATGCGTCGCCCTGAATTTTGAGGTCGTTGGACTTGTCAGTATTGAACTGTTCAAAGACGCCAATCAAGTCAGATAAAAGTGATTTGATATTCGAAAGGGTAGCTTCGAAATTCTTGGCCTTATCAGCCGCACTGGTAAATCCATCGCCAGCCTTATCAACTGCCGCAAGTAATTCACGAAGTCGTTGAGCAAGAGCTTTTGTCTGGTCAGCCTTGTCATACTCGTCAATCATTGCTTGAATCTTTAATTTGAAGAGTTTTTTGTAAAGCTGCGTATCAAACTTGATCTGGTCGCCTTCAAGTTTCAAGCATTTGATTTGGTCGTCACTCAGACTCATGAGCTTCTGATAATTATCAATGCTCAGACCACCATAGGTATTATACTCTTTAACAATGTCTTGGATGTCAGAAAATGCGCTCTGGAACCCATCAATCTGATTGTTGGCACGTTCAATCGAAGAACCAATACCGTCGATGTACTCGCGAATGCTCATCACATTCTGAGAGATCTTAGCCGCAGCGTCCTCAAAACCTTGAGCAAGATATTCTCCAGCCTCACCACCAGTCTCACGAGCAGTTGTTGCAAGCCCTGCGAGATAATCAGCAAACATCTGCTTGAATGCATCGCTATTGTAATCAATCTCACCGGTTTCTGGATTCAAAGCATCTTTATATGCTTGATTGGTAAACAAATCTGTGTTACCATATAAATTACGGATAGCTTGGAATTTCTTCTCGATATCATCCGAATCTAAGAACCCAAAATCGTTGTCTTGCTTATTCAAGCCAACACTGTATAAGTCAGAAAATGCGGATTTTATAGCGTCCGTCTTTTCCTTGGCTTCATCCATCGCAGTGCCGTAACCCTTGATAGCGTCAGTCAGCTGCTCAAAAGAGATGGTTGTTGTATCTACATTCTGATCAAGATAATTCAGAATTTTATTCATCTCATCAGCTGATTTTCCGCCATCTTTTGCGGCATTCGCTTCTTTGAGTTGTTCTTTCACAAACTTACGGAACTGCTCTACATTGATTTGGAGCATATCGCCTTGCTTTGTTAGGCAAGCCGTGAACTTATCATCCAGACCAATCAAAGACTTTGCTGTGTCAGCACACAGACAACCATACTGGTTATACTCCTTCATTGCCTTATTTAAGGTATCGAAGGCAGAAGCTACATCAGTTACAGATTTGGCAGTATTCTTATTCCGGTTCTTGGTTTCCTTATCAAAACCATTCATGTGCTGACGGAACTTATCCGAATTGCCCATAATTTGGTCAACAGTTGCGTCCAAAATATCTAAACCAGAAGCAAGGCCAGCATAGACCTCTTTAGTCCTTTCTGGGTCAACAGACCATGCTGCATCTCCATTTGCCAAAAACTCTTGTGCTGCAGCGGCTGTCATAGATGCTTTTGCAAACTCGCCAAGGGCAGGACAGACCCGTTCAGTCAAAGCTGTTGCTTGGTCTTCTGTTGCCTTGGTTGCATCCTCGACTGCATCCTTCTTTTCGCCCTGAGCAATCTTTGCAAGCTCCGCATTTGCTTTCTCAACAAGAGCCATGGCCGCAGACTGATACTGAGCGGCAATCATACCCTGATACTTCTCGGTATTCACCTGAAGCTGACCATCAACGAGTTCGAGACAACTCAGATACTCGAAGTCTTCATTAAGAAGAGTTTGGAGTGTGTCCGCACTCAAATAGCCATATTTATTGTACTCCTCAATAGCGGTGGTCGCATTCTTATAAGCAGTCTGAATCTCATCAATCTTAGAGGAGATATCCTCCATCTTCTGAGAAGCTTGTGCTACCGCATCAACATCATTTGCAGAAGACTGAGCTACAATACCAACTTGAACAAGTGCTTGGATAAACGCATTCACGCCGTTTGTATCAGCGGAGAAGTCCATGTCGGTTAGAGCCTTACGAAGATTTGCGAGAGCTTGAGCTTGCTCATCAGATAATCCTTCGTTTGTACCCCATAAGAGTTCATTTAGTTTACTAGCATCAAACCCATCAATTGTATCTTCCAGTGTTTGAACGGCAGAATTTACTTTATCAAAAGTAAAACTGACGTCCATGCTGTTATTATTGTCGTTTTGCCAAAAATCTACAGCTTGAAGCTCTCTACGAGCATTCGTATTGTTATTGATGGCGTCCGTAGAATCATTATAAGAATCTACATCGTCACGTAAAGCGGTTTGTTCATCAAGCAAGAATTGGTACAGACTATGATACGTTCCACCGGCAGCTCGCTCCGCCTCAGTGGTATTATCAATGACATATTTTAATGCTTTACCGACCTCATTATAATAGTCAACAATAGAATCTGCATCTTTTAAATCGTCAGGTCCATAACCACCGAACTTGTTAAAAATATCAATGCCAGCATTTTTAATCTGGTCACCCATATCCATTTCAGGAGCCGACCAAACGGTAAGGTAATGCGTCCGATTATTTTTCTTGGCTGTATCAACAAGCTTATCACCTTGAGCATCTTTGTTTTGTGTCAACTCATAACGAGATGCTTCCAACTGCTCCGCTGTAATATCCTGAAGTAAACCAAGCTGCTCTTCGTATTTACCATTCTGCAGGTCAAGTTTACCAAGTTTGTTTTCATCAAGCGTTCCTTGTTCTTTCGCAAGATCAAGAATCTCTGCCTGAATATCTTTTGCTTGGTCAAAGTCCTCGGTACCCCAACCAGACTTGTCGCCAAGTTCTTCATAGGCACTGACCAAATCCTTTAAAGAGGAAGTGGTGCTCTGCGCAGCGTCAGCCGCTTCCTTAGATTTCGTTGCGACATTTTGCACTCGTTGTGCCGCTTCCGTAATCTTCTTAGTGCCCCAAGAGACAAGCAGGCCAATTCCAACACCCAACGCGGCATTGAGCAGTAGAGCTCTTGCGCGAAGGACAAGTAGTTTAATGGAAAAACCTTCAGTTGCTTCGCCTGCGGCTTCCGCATTTACTTTACTTTGTTTTAGTGATGTGATAAAATTGGAAATAGAAGGCTTTGCACCATTTAAAGATGCTTTGTAGTCATCTATCGCATCTTGTAACCACCCAAACCAGATTTTTATATCGCTCCAAGCCTTGTTATGTATGCCATCTTCATCAGCAGTAAATAGGAAAGA
>ERZ773209.311-NODE-311-length-35684-cov-49.719554_pt1 | contig 35684 bp, 35 predicted proteins | sample MGYA00511109_ERZ773209 | MGnify/ENA primary metagenome ERZ773209 (study PRJEB29015, sample SAMEA2737786) | human gut metagenome | biome: human gut; feature: human-associated habitat; material: faeces | place: China | collected 2012 ...
ATGGCACTTCAGAAATGAAGGTGATGGTGGGCGGCATCAGAAAGGGACTCTACGACAGATACGATGTGAAGGAGTTGCTTTTGGATAATCGCCTGCTCGATGAGCAGATTGTGGAAGACGTTTTGTTAGTAATTAATGATTAGTAATTAATGATTAGTTATTAGTTAGTCGGCATAGTTAGTTTTTATTTAACGAGAAATCCAAGCCGGAGAATGATCTCCAGCTTGGATTTCATCTGTTTTATCATCGAATGTTTGTTTAAATCCCAGTCATTATCTCAATCATCATCATCATCATCGTCATCATCGTCATCCCAATCTCTATCGTGCTTCCACTTCTTCTTGTCGTGCTTCCACTTCTTCTTGTCGTGTTTGTCATGCTTGTGATGCTTGCCTGGCTTTCCTGGTCCATAAGTTACATGAGTTCCGCCTGGCCATCCCGGTCTTCCGTAGTTGCACTCAGGGCAATGGCGGCGCTTGTCGTGTCCCCAGTTATGCTTTGGATATCGGGTGTAAATATGGTGAACATACACATGATTCTGCCAGCCGATAGGGCGATAGAAGTAGTAAGAGTTCTTGAATTTCTTCCATTGTCTGGCGTTCATCATGCGCTTGAGCTGCTTGTTGCGGTAATGCCAGCCGTTGGCATCGATGTCGCGATAGCTTCGGATGCCGTCCAGGTAAGTGAAGTTGATGTTCAGGAGATTGTTTCGCTGGGCTTTGCTCAATCCCAGTTCCACCACCATTTTGTCTGTGATAAAACGAGCTTCTGCCTGAATATTCGTCAGTCTCTGAGCATTCATAGATGTTATCATCATCCATGCCGCAACGATTGTCATCATGATTCGTTTCATAACTATCTTCTCTTTAAAGGGTTATTACTGTATTTATTTTAATTGAAGAGGCTACTTGTTGCCGCTATCAACTTTTTGATGATGCAAAGCAAGTGCAAACGAGCAGAATGAAAGCTTGCTTTCGAATTGTCGAGTGCATCCTTTCTTCTAACGTAGTGCAAAGATAGAGAGAATAGCAGAAAAAAGCAAAGGGAAAACCATAAACCATTGTATGATTTTCCCTAAAAGCATCGGGGGAGATTCCCTAACCGATTGATTTTCACGAACTAACAGATTACGTTATCTGTCGTGATGCTTCATTACCACTCAACCTTTTCGTCCAGGATAACGCCATCAGCAGCAATCGTATCATCAGCAGTAAAGGTTGCGCCACGATACTGCACGCAGAGCATCAGCAGCGGCTCTGTGCCATTGTTGCGAACAGAGCGCTTGCCGGAAGGAGCTACTCTTACTACGCTTCCCTCCTGAATGGGGAATACCTCGCCATCAACCTGGAACTCGCCCTTGCCACTCAGGAAGAAATACAGTTCCTCGTGGTTCTTGTGAGTATGAAGGAAGCCAGTTTCTGTGCCAGGAGCAAAACTTTGGAATGAGAACTCGCCACCAGTAGCGTTCACGCTCTGACCTCCGAATATCTTTCCGGGAATCTTAATCTCAGGACCCAACTGCAAGGTGTAATCCTTGATATCACTCATTTTACCAAAATCAACGGCTGTAAAGTTGGCAGCCTTTGCAATAGTCTTTGTTTCTTTCATCTTGTTCAATTATTTAAATGTTCATACTTTTGGATTGCGGTGCAAAGGTACTACAAAAAAAACGTTCCCGCAAGAAGGCACTTTGGGGTGGGATAGTTACCCGGAGGTAACTATTGCGATGGAATGGGAGGAAGAAAAATCAGGCGTTAACTCAGATTAACTTTGGATATTTGGTTACTATTGGAATATTGGTTACTTTTGTAGCCTATTGCAGATAATAAGGTAGTTACTGCGACTGAAAAGAAAAAGTATATTATTAGGTAAGAATAGAGATTATGGCAAGAATGATAAAGGAAATGGTCTTCCAGGATTGTCCGATTCGCAATGTACTGGCTCGCATTAGTGACAAATGGTCATTGCTCGTTATTTACACGCTGAATGTCCACAAGGAGGAGCCGCTTCGCTTCAACGCCCTCCGCAAGCTCATCCCCGATATTTCGCAAAAGATGCTCACCAGCACCTTGAAGGCCCTGGAGACGGATGGCTATGTAAACAGAAAAGTGTATGCCGAGGTTCCCCCAAGAGTGGAGTATTCACTTACCTCTCGAGCAGAATCTCTGATTCCTATCATGAATGATCTGATAGGATGGGCGAGCGACAATATGGTTGCGATTTTGAAGGATAGAACTAAAGCTGTATAAGGATTTTGTAGATTCAAAATATTTTGTTTAGCATACAGAATATTTGTCTTTTAGAATACCCTGACTACTCCATTTCTGACTCAGTATAAACAAAAAAGTGGAGCTATCCGTGAGAACAGTTCCACTTTTTTTTGTTTATATTGAATTTAACTCCCGTACCATAACTTGTCTTTTTGTACATATGGTTGACTCCTTAAAATGTAAGTGAAATGAAAAAATCATTAGAAGAGACATTAAAGGAAGTTGAATTATGTAAGGAGATTTATCGTCTTTATGCTTTAGAGCACCTTACAATGTCTGAAATTTCTGTAAAATTTGGGTTTGCTCTTAGCAGCATTCACAATAAAATTCGTAAATTTGAAGCCGAGAACCCTGAATTGGCAGAAAATATGAAGAAAAAAGGTAAGGAAATCATTCCTGAGGACTATAAGCAATTGCTTTAGGAAATAGCAGAGTTAAAGAAGCAAGTAAAGTCAGAGCGCCTTCGTGCAGACTTCTACGAAGAAATGGTAGCCTTTGGCAAGGAAGTCTATGGTATAGACTTAAAAAAAGCTGGCACCAAGTAGCAAGCAGGCTTCACACACGAGATGTCAAACTCTATCCAGTCATCTCGATGTGTCGCTTACTTGGTGTAACCAAGCAAGCCTATTACAAACATGGTGACAGTGACATGTTAAAGGCTGCCCAAGAGTCTTTCGTTGTAGAGTTCATCAAGGATATCCGCAAGAAAGATCCAGGCATAGGCGGCAATAAACTTTGGCTTATGTATCAAAGACAATTTGGCGTATATAGAAGTGTTGGCTACAACCGCTTTTACGACATAGTCGAGAAATACAATCTAAAGGTACGAAAGGTAAAACGTAGGGTGAAGACAACAGACTCCACCCATGACCTTCCATTGTATCCAGATATTGTTAAGGATTTGCTTCCCAACCGCCCATGCCAACTGATAGTCAGTGATATAACGTATATACCATATTATCTCGACCCAGAAAGCGGCGAGTACAAGTTCAGTTACCTTGCCCTCATTACGGATTATTACACAAAGGAGATAGTTGGGTATAGTGTTGCCCCGACGTTAGAGGCTATTTATGCCATAGAAGCCCTCAAGATGGCTTTAGATCACTATAAGGGAAATGACCTTAGTCAATTGATTCATCATTCTGACCGTGGAGTTCAATATGCAAGTTACCAATATACAGATTTGCTCAAGAAATATGGTATAAAAATTAGTATGACAGAAACTGGCAATCCTAAGGACAATGCCGTTGCCGAAAGGGTCAACAACACTATCAAGAATGAACTTTTGAAAGGCATGTCGTTTACTTCTATGTTAGAGGTCTCGGAGGCTGTCAAAGCTGCCATCCGCTTCTATAATGAAGAGCGCCCGCATTTGAGCCTTGATGGTTTGACTCCTCGTGAGGCAGCAAAGAAAAGAGGTGAATTTGACAAAAAGTGGATAAGTTACAGAGAAAAAGCGATAAAAGCTAAGGTTGCTTAGGATATTTTTGTATCTTTGCACAACCAAGGAACTACGTGATGGTTTAAGCCACCAACGTAAAAAAGTTTGAGTTGGGCATCGAGCCCAACCCAAACTTACCAAGGAAGCTACGCTCAGGATTGTCCCCTAACATGTTTCTTTGCTGAGATATGAAGGGTGACATGATTTGTGGCTATAGACTTTTAAGTAGTCAACTATAAATAGGACTAAAATACAAATAAGTCAACGTGAATTATAAATAAGTAATAACAGAGTCAACTCGTATTATCAATAACACTTAGAGTGGTCAACTAAAATCGTTAAACCACAACTACTCAGCCCCTATTGAAAACTTTGAATAGTAAAGGCTCTAAATGAAAGCGGCTTCGATAGTCAATGAAGCCTATTTCATAGAGCAATGAAAGCGGCTTCGTAAGCAGTTGAAGCCTATTCCTCCTGAGTCTTATTTGTTCACCACGTTGATGGGGTGTCCTTCGATGAATGCCTTGACGTTGGCAGCCACTTGCTTGTTGAGACGGGTGCGGGCTTCGAGCGTTGCCCATGCGATGTGTGGAGTGATGAAGGCGTTGGGCTCACGGAACAGGGGATTGTCCTGACGGGGTGGCTCCTGACTCATCACGTCGGCACCATAGGCGGCAAGCCTTCCCTCGTGAAGCGCCTTTGCCACAGCTTCCTCGTCGACCAGCGGACCGCGGCCGGTATTGATGAGGATGGCAGATGGCTTCATCTTCTTGATGCTCTCATCGTTGATGAGATGATAAGTGTCGTCGTTGAGAGGGCAGTGGAGCGAGAGGATGTCGGAAGTAGCCAGCAGTCCGTCACGGCTTACCTTGGTGATCCATTCGGGCAGGTCGGTGGCGTTCTTGCTGGTGCAGGCGCATACGTCCATTCCCATGTCGCGTGCGATGGTGGCCACCTTTATACCAATGTTGCCCAACCCCATGATGCCCATCTTCTTGCCTGCCAGTTCCATGAGGGGAGTGTCCCAGTAGCAGAAGTCTTTGTTGTAGGTCCAACGGTCGTTGCGGTTTTCCTGCGTGTAATGTTCCACACGGTTGGTAATGGCGAGGATGAGGGCAAAGGTCATCTGCGCCACGCTGTCGGTGCTGTAGGCAGGAATGTTGGTTACGACAATGCCGCGTTCTTTAGCGGCCTGGATGTCGACCACGTTGAAGCCTGTGGCCTGTACGCCGATGTATTTGAGTCGGGGCAGTTTTGCGATGGTCTCAGCATCCATCTGTACTTTGTTGATGAGGATGATGTCGGCGTCTTTGGCACGTTCCACCTTTTCGGCATCGGATGTGCGGGGGTAGACAGTCACATCACCCAGTTGCTTGAGTGCATCCCAGTTGAGGTCGCCTGGATTTGAGGCGTAGCCATCCATGATAACAATATTCATAAGCTTGACAAAAATGAAAGAAGTTAAAGAAGCATTGCAGAGCTTCTTTAACTTCTGTATGGTTAAAAAAACGTTTTATGAATCTACTATGTTTAGTAGCTACGAGCGATGATGACCCGAGCCACGGCAGGCTTGCCGCTTACCATGTCGACACCAGGAGTCTGCTCGTAGGCGAAAGGCACGCAACGGATAGTGGCCTGAGTCTCCTCCTTGATCTTAGCCTCGGTCTCGGCAGTACCGTCCCAATGGCAGAGGAAGAAGCCGCCGTCCTTGACACGCTCCTTGAACTCCTCGTAGTTGTCGCACTCGTAGACATGAGCGTCGCGATAGCTGCGTGCTTTCTCGAAGATGTTGTGCTGAATGTCGTCGAGCATTTCCTTCACGCGCTCCACGATACCGTCGAAGCTGACAGACTCTTTCTCCAAGGTGTCACGACGCATGATCTCGATGGTGTTGTTCTCCAGGTCGCGGCCACCCATGACGAGGCGTACAGGAACACCCTTGAGCTCGTAGTCGGCAAACTTGAAGCCAGGACGCTTGTTGTCGGAGTCGTCGTACTTTACGCTGATGCCCAACTCGCGCAGCTGGTCGATGACGGGCTGCAGCTTGGCTGTGATCTGCTGCAACTGCTCATCGCCCTTGTTGATAGGGATGATGACCACCTGGACAGGAGCCAGCTTTGGAGGCAGTACGAGACCGTTGTCGTCGCTGTGGACCATGATGAGCGCACCCATCAGACGGGTAGAGACGCCCCATGAAGTAGCCCATACGTACTCGGGCTTGTTCTCCTTATTAAGATAGGTGACGTCGAAACTCTTGGCGAAGTTCTGACCCAGGAAGTGGGAAGTACCGCTCTGAAGGGCCTTGCCGTCCTGCATCATTGCCTCGATGGTGTAAGTGTTGAGGGCACCGGCGAAGCGCTCGGTCTCGCTCTTCACACCCTGGAGAACAGGGACGCCCATGTAGTTCTCGGCGAAGTCGGCGTAGACCTTCAGCATCTCCTGAGCCTTGGCCTCGGCCTCTTCCTTCGTGGCGTGGGCTGTGTGGCCTTCCTGCCAGAGGAACTCTGAGGTGCGGAGGAAAGGACGGGTACGCATTTCCCAGCGCATCACGTTGCACCACTGGTTGCAAAGGATAGGGAGGTCGCGCCATGAATGGATCCAGTTTTTGTAGGTGTTCCAGATGATGGTCTCGGAAGTAGGACGGATGATCAGCTCTTCGTCAAGCTTGGCTGCTGGGTCGACGTCAACGCTCTTGCCGTCTTCCGAAGCCTTGAGACGATAGTGGGTCACCACGGCGCACTCCTTGGCGAAACCTGCCACGTGCTCAGCCTCACGCGAGAAGAAACTCTTGGGGATGAGCATAGGGAAATATGCGTTCTGTACACCTGTCTTCTTAAACATCTTGTCGAGCTCTTGCTGCATCTTCTCCCAGATGGCGTAGCCGTATGGTTTGATGATCATACAACCGCGTACTGGAGACAGTTCAGCGAGGTCGGCTTTCATTACCAAGTCGTTATACCACTGGCTGTAGTTCTCAGCACGCTTGGTCAAATTCTTTAGTTCTTTAGCCATATTTATTTTTAGTTTATGTATTTTATTTTCGAATGTTATCTTTTTCAGGAGTTAAGGGAGTTAAGGAGTTATCGCTCCCTTCGGTCGCTGAGGAGTTAAGACAAATGCCTTGAGGTTTTAATTTCAAGTCCACAAAAGCTGTTGTCTTAACTCCTTTAACTCCTTAGAAAATCTCCCGAGAAACAAGAGTTTTAGGGATTCCCTCTCACTATAGTAGGAGATTTCCCTTGGCTCTTTTTGCAAATAGCCTTAAATTTGCATGCAAAATTACAAAAAAATATTAGAAAAGACTCCATGTTGGAGAAAAAAGAGTTATCTTTGCATTTAAATTAACGAAATATATAGGAGAAAAGAGTATGAAAAAGATGAAATTTCAGGTAGCAGCCCTTTCTATGCTGCTGGTTTTGGGTAGTTGTCAGACTAAGACAGGCACGGGTGCAGCCGTAGGTGCTGGTTCGGGTGCGGCTCTGGGAGCTATCGTTGGTGGACTGCTCAACAACAGTCATCGTGGAACCGGTGCCCTCGTGGGTGCTGCCATTGGTGCTGCTGTAGGTGGTGGAGCCGGAACTCTGATTGGCAAACACATGGACAAGGTGGCTGAGCAGGCCAAGCAGGTGGAGAACGCCAAGGTGGAGCAGGTGACCGACGCCAACGGACTGGCTGCTGTCAAGGTGACCTTTGATTCAGGAATCCTTTTCAAGATCAATAAGTTCGACCTCAACGCCAACGCCAAGAACGACCTTGCCAAGTTCTCTCAGGTATTGAAGAACAATACTGATTGCCAGGTTGACATCCAGGGTTATACTGACTCAACTGGTAACGACGGAATCAACCTGCCTCTGAGTGAGAACCGTGCCAAGGCTGTTTACAATTATCTCACCTCTTGTGGTGTGAAGGCAAGCCAGTTCAAGAACGTGGCTGGTTACGGCTCAAGCAACCCTGTAGGCGACAACAGCACCAAGGCTGGTCAGCAGGCCAACCGCCGTGTGGAGGTTTACCTCTATGCAAGCCAGGCTATGGTTGACAAGGCCAACAACGGTACTTTGAACTAATGAACTGAATCCAACGGGCCGTGGACGCATTCTTTGTGCTCCCCGGTCCACATGAGTAATCATTACGATGATTCTAAAGAAAATAAAGAAAATATTGAAATGGGTGGTGGTGCTGTTTTTCAGTACCACCATTCTTGCTGTTGTGGCCTATCGTTTCATCCCGGTCTATATCACGCCCCTGATGGTGATAAGGTGCTTTCAGCAAGTGGCTGAGGGCGAGAGTGTTACCCTGCATCATCATTGGGTTTCGATGGACAAGATTTCGCCCCACATGCCCGTGGCGGTCATGGCAAGCGAGGACTCCCGTTTTCTGAAACATCATGGTTTCGACTTCAACGCCATAGAGAATGCTGCCCGCAACAATGCCCGTGGCGGAAAGGTGCATGGAGCCAGTACCATCAGTCAGCAGACGGCAAAGAATGTCTTTCTGTGGCCCGGTCGCTCGTGGACCCGAAAGGGATTCGAGGCTTACTTCACCTTCCTCATAGAGATGATGTGGAGCAAGCAGCGCATCATGGAGGTTTACCTCAACAGCATCGAGATGGGCGACGGTATTTATGGTGTGGACGCTGTGGCTGAATACCATTTCGACAAGGAGGCGAACGACCTCTTCCGTAGTGAGTGCGCCCTGATTGCCGCCACTCTCCCCAATCCCCGCAAGTTCAACTCGGAGCATCCCAGTCGCTACATGCGCAAGCGACTGAGGCAGATAGAGCACGAAATGCGCTTCATTCCCGCCTTTCCGAAGGAGGGAGAAGATCTTGACCCCAATACTGCTGTGGGAGGATATAAATAATGAGTAGTAAACATTAAAAAAATGGATTTATTGAACGACCTGAACGAATCGCAGCGCAAGGCTGTGGAATATATTGACGGACCTTCGCTCGTGATTGCCGGTGCAGGTTCGGGAAAGACCCGTGTGCTTACCTATAAGATCGCTTACCTCTTGCAACAGGGAGTGAAACCCTGGAGCATCATGGCGCTCACCTTTACCAACAAGGCTGCACGAGAGATGAAAGAACGCATCGGCAAACTCGTGGGACAGGAATTGGCGCAGCATCTCTATATGGGAACTTTCCACAGCATTTCCTCTCGCATTCTCAGAGCCGAGGCTCAGCACATAGGTTTCACCAACAACTTTACCATCTACGACGAGAGCGACTCTCGCTCGCTCATCAAGACCATCGTCAAGGAGATGGGACTCGACGAGAAGGTCTACAAGCCTGCCTCCGTCCACAGCCGCATCTCTATGGCTAAGAACAACCTGATGAGTGCGGAGAACTACGCCCGCGACAAGGAATTGTATCAAGCCGACCAGCGTGCCAAAATGCCACGTGTGGGAGATATTTTCATTACCTATGTGCAGCGTTGCCAACAGGCCAACGCCATGGATTTCGACGATCTGCTGACTCTTACCTTTAAGCTCTTTCAGGAGCATGAGGACATCAGGAAGAAATATGCCGACAGGTTCGACTTCCTCTTGGTTGACGAGTATCAGGATACCAACCACGCCCAGATGCGCATCGTGATGCAGTTGTGCAAGGAGAAGGAGCGGGTTTGTGCCGTGGGCGACGACTCGCAGAGCATCTATAGTTTTCGTGGCGCCAATATCGACAATATTCTCAGTTTTCAGAGCCGGTTCAAGGAAGCCAGACTCTTCAAACTGGAGCAGAACTATCGCAGCACGCAGAGCATTGTGGAGGCGGCAAACAGCCTGATCAAGCACAACAGCAATCAGATTCCGAAGCACGTTTACAGTAAGAACGACAAGGGAGAGAGCCTGATCTACAAACCAGCCTACAGCGACAAGGAAGAGGCCCTGATCGTGTGTCGCGAGATCAAGCGCATCAAGCGTCAGGACGATTGCCAGTACAGCGATTTCGCCATCCTCTACCGTACCAATGCCCAGAGCCGAAGCTTCGAGGAAGAGTTCAGAAAACAGGGCATTCCTTATCGCATCTATGGTGGACTCAGCTTCTTCCAGCGCAAGGAGATTAAGGATGTCATCTCTTACTTCCGTCTCGTGGCGAATCCCGACGACGAGGAAGCTTTTAAGCGTATCATCAACTATCCCTCACGAGGAATTGGCAATACGACCGTGGCAAAGATTGCAACGTGTGCGCTCGACAATCATGTGAGCTTCTGGCAGGTTATTTCCTCGCCCGAGCATTATGGTTTGGGAGTCAACAAGGGAACGCTTGCCAAGTTGGAGAGTTTCCGGTTGATGATCAGCGGTTTTGTGGAGAAGTCGGCGAGCATGAACGCCTTCGACCTGGGCGACACCATCGTCAAGGAGAGTGGTATTAGTGCCGATATTTATAAATCGGGAAGCCGTGATCCTGAGGATTTGGCCCGTCAGGAGAACCTGGAAGAGCTGTTGGGAGGAATGCAGAGTTTTGTGGAGGAATGTCGCGAGGAGGGACGTGAGCAGGAGGCTTATCTTACGGATTATCTGCAGGGCGTTGCGTTGTTGACCGATCTCGACAGCAAGGGCGATGACGACGAGCCCCGTGTGTCGCTCATGACCGTTCATGCCTCCAAGGGACTTGAGTTCCCTACGGTCTTTGTGGTAGGTTTGGAGGAGAACATCTTCCCAAGTGCCATTGTCTCCACGCTCCGTGAGTTGGAGGAGGAGCGCCGTCTGCTTTATGTTGCCATTACGCGAGCCGAGAAACATTGTGTTCTCACGAGTGCGAAAAACCGTTTCCGTTATGGTAAGATGGAGTTTGGCAATCCCAGCCGTTTCATCAAGGAGATAGATTCTGCGTTTATTCAGGAGGATTCCGAAATGCCTCACGACGACAATGGCTTTGGAAGTAGTGGCTATGGAAGAGGCGGTTATGGAAATGGCGGCTATGGTGGAAGAATGCCCTGGGACAACCATTCCATCTCCTCGCAATTCAAGCCCGACAGAAAGGATTATTCTGACGGCGAGGATGATTTCAGAACAAACGGAAGGGGTGGCTATCGGACTTCTGGTCGTGATGATTTCAGAAGTTCCGGTCGTGATGATTTCAGAACATCGGGTAGGTCAGGTTCTGGTTTAGACAGTAGATTCAAGTCGGTAAGAGGACTGGAAGCTGCACGTCGTATAATGGATTCTTCCTCTTCTTCGTTGGGTTCTTCCTCTTCTTCGAGTGGTTCAGCCTTGGGCTCTTCTACCTCTTCGGCAGGTTCTGGCAGACTGGTAGAAGGAGCCAAGATAGAGCATCAGCGTTTTGGCGTAGGAACGGTTCTTAAGCTGGAGGGCTCGGGCGAGAATGCCAAGGCCACTGTCCAGTTTGTCAATTCCGGGACGAAGCAGCTTCTTCTCAAGTTTGCCAAGTTTACCATTATAGGGTAGGGGTGCTCGGTAAAGAGCGCTCCTCCTTCTGAAAGTTTGACGTTGAAGGGTTGTTAAATTTGGATCGTTTAAATAAGGGAAATGGTTAAAAGAAATTAAATAAACGGATGGATACTTGCAAATTACATATTATATTTTTATATTTGCAATGTGTTTTTCATAGTATTAGATTTAAGGTTAACAACATGGGGTCACGGCGGTGGCCCATTTTTTTGCCATTATTTTTACTTTTAAGACTTATTCCGACTTAATTTTATTTTTACTTTTCAAACTTAGTCTTGTTTACTTTTTTCTCTTGAACTTGCGGTAGAGTTTCCATGCAAGGATAGCCCCATCGAGTGCGCCAGCACCCATGGACATCAGACTGCTTATTCGTTTGCTTGTGCTTGCCGACTTCGACAAGGCATCAGGCTTTTTGAAAAGCGAGTTCCATAGAGTTTTTATTTTTTCATCATCGGCATCAATATCCTTTCGCACCAATTCCTTGCGCAACATGATTTCTGCCAACGAACTTAATTCCTGTTCTTGATTATTTTTTGTCATTTTTGTTATGATTTTACTGAACTTGGTTCAATTAAACATTAGTAAGTTCAGAACCCAGCTCAATTAAACATTAAACACTAAGAATTAACCATTAAACTAAGCGCTATTTCAGGAGTAGGCTGGCAAGAAATCTGACCAAAGGTTTCTCGATCCATTGGTGCCTGTTGGCAACGAATAAGAGCAAGAGGAGAATGTAAAAAGCTGCCACGATGCAAAATCCCCATACCATTCCTAACCAGTTGCCCAGGGCGAAAGCCGCAGCAAACGACAGGTAGATGAGGACGATGGTAAGGAGCCCGAGCAACACCAGAGTGATGGTGAAGGCTGTGAGCAAGCGAACAACTTTGTCAACTACATCGAGCTTCAAATATTCCTTCTGAAGCCCGATGTAGTGCTTGATAGTTTCTACGAGTTGTCCTATTGTCTCAACGTTTTTATCGTTAGAGAACATCATATTATAAAACTAACTTTCGAATTAATTCAACTTTCGCATTTGCGAAACTTCAATTTATTGTTCAACCAATCCTGGTTGTGTTGAAAATATGCTAAAAGATGAAAGGGCAGGGAAATTAAACCTCAGTAGCAGCATCCTTGATGTCATCTACCAGGTCGTCCACATCTTTCTTGCTCAACTTGATGTCGTGCTTCTTGCAGAAATCATCAATTGCGCCAGAAATCTTGTTGCGAGTATCTTCACCTTTCTCAGGAGCAAAAATCAAACCGAGAGCGCCGCCGGCAAGAGCACCGCCGAGGAATGCGCCAATGTAACCTAATGCTTTCATAATTCTAATGTATTAAATGTTAAACATGTTATTAATTACACTTTGTCAAGTGGAGGAGTTGTTGTTCTTTCATTTCCCCGCTTGCTAAAGTTGATGTTGCAAATATACAAAATTTTAGGGACAAAACAAGTATTTTTGGCTTAAATTTTCCATAAAAATGTTGTTTTATATGGATTTAACAAACTTTATGCGCCCTTTTTTCCCTATTTGCGATATATTTTGTATTTTCGCCGGACAAAAAAATGATTTTAAAAGTTAAACCATAAATAAACAAAAGCACATGAAGAAAATTTCAATAATGAGTGTTGGCTTATGCGCAGCCTTGGCGCTCGCAAGTTGTGGAACATCTAAGGAGAGCGCTTATCGCAAGGCTTTCGAGAAGGCGCAGGCTCAGGAGGCTCAGCAGGCACAGCAGGCTCCTGTCACTACCGAACCTGTCGTAACTCCTTTGGAGACAGCTCCAGCCACTCAGACAACGGTTACCGACGTAGATAATGCCGTGGTTCGCCAGGAGAGCGTTTCTATGGTTGCAGGTTCTGGTTTGCAGGACTTCAGCGTAGTAGTAGGCTCTTTCGGTGTCAAGGCCAATGCCGAGGGCTTGTACAACACCCTCAAGAGCGCAGGCTATGATGCTCAGATTGTTCAGGGTGACCGCAATATGTACCGTGTTGTTGCCACCACATTCGCCGACAAGGCCAACGCTGTGAAGAGCCGCAACGAGCTTCGTGCTGGCAAGTATCCAGATGCTTGGTTGCTTTTCAAGAAATAAATGCGAATCCTTTCCATCGATTACGGGAAAAAACGCACAGGGCTCGCGGTAACCGACCCTCTTCAGATTATCGCTGGAGGGTTGGGTACCGTCGAGACTTCTGTGCTCTATGAGTATATAGAGGCATACATCCAGCGTGAGCAGGTGGAGCGCATCGTGATAGGAAAGCCCATGCAGCCCAATGGTCAGCCCAGCGAGAACATGGTAAGGGTGGAGAATTTCTACAACCGTTGGCGCAAGGCTCATCCCGAGATTCCCATAGAGTATTACGACGAGCGCTTTACGTCGGTCTTGGCCCACCGTGCCATGATAGATGGCGGAGTGAAGAAGAAGACAAGGCGCGAGAACAAAGGTTTGGTGGACGAGATCAGCGCCACCATTATTTTACAAGATTATTTGCAGTCAAGAAAATGATTTTACCAATTTATATTTATGGTCAGCCTGTTTTACGAAAGGTTGCCGAAGATGTCACCCCAGAATATCCCGAGCTTAAGACTCTTATTGCCAATATGTTCGAGACTCTCGATGCCAGCAATGGTGTAGGTCTTGCAGCACCTCAGATAGGTTTGGCCATCCGTGTGGTGGTAATCGACCTCGACGTGCTGAGCGAGGAATTCCCTGAGTACAAGGGTTTCCGCAAGGCATTCATCAATGCACATATCTTAGAGTATGACGACGAGAGTGAGAAGGCTTCCTCAGAGGAGGGTTGTCTTTCCATCCCAGGTATTTCTGAGAAGGTGACTCGTCCTACCCGCATCCATGTGAAGTATCTCGACGAGGAGATGCAGGAGCACGACGAGTGGGTGGAAGGTTATCAGGCACGTGTGATGCAGCACGAGTTCGACCACTTGGAGGGCACCATGTTTATCGACCGCCTGTCGCCTCTTCGCAAGAACATGATTGCAGGCAAGCTGAAGAACATCCTCAAGGGAAAGTTCCGCTGCTCTTATCGTACAAAGATCAGACATTAATGCAGCTTAACTTATTCAAGTTTCGCAAGCTCACTCCACACGCCCTGAAAGTTCAATTAACTTACTTGCGAAACTTGAATAACTTACATTCATCGTACATATTTTTCATCGTACAAAACATACAAGATAGGCAGACGTTCTTATGATAAGGAGATTGTTGACTGGTTTAGTTTTTATGCTTTTTGTTGGCACGGCATCAGCACAATACCGTGTCGACCGACTCATTACGGCCGGACGAAGTGCGCTTTATTATGAAGACTATGTACTCTCCATCAAGTACTTCAACCTTGCCATTGGCGCCAAACCTTATCTCTACGAGCCTTGGTATTACAGAAGTGTGGCGAAGTTCAACCTCGACGATTTCGTGGGGGCGGAGGGCGACGCCAATGAGGCTTTGAAACTCAATCCCTACATTAATGATATTTACGACCTGCGTGCGATTACCCGCATCCGACAGGGACGTTACGACGAGGCCATTTCCGACTATGATGCAGCTATCCGTTTAGAGCCCCGCAACCGCAACTATTGGTTCAACCGAGCCCTTTGCAAGATGGAGGACGGCAAGTATGACGACGCCCTCGCTCAGCTCGATTCCATCATCACCCGATGGGACAAGTTCTCGAAGGCCTATTCGCTCAAAGCCGAGGTCTATCTGCAGAAAAAGGATACGCTCAACGCCGAGAAATGGCTCGACAAGAGTCTGGTGCTCGACCCTTACGATGGCGAGGCCTGGACTACGCGTGCCTATGTGGCATTGGCGCGCAAAGAATGGAAGACTGCCGACGAGGCGCTTACCAAGTCTTTGCACTTCAAGCCCAACAACGTGAACAGTTACATCAACCGCGCCCTGGCACGCATCAACATCAACAACCTCCGAGGAGCGATGAGCGATTACGACAACGCTCTCGACATAGACCCCAACAACTTCCTGGCCCACTACAACCGTGGACTGATGCGCGTGCAGTTGGGTGACAACAACCGGGCCATCGAAGATTTCGACTTCGTCATCAAGATGGAGCCCAAGAACTTCATGGCCATCTTCAACCGAGCCTTGCTACACGATAAGGTGGGCGACCTGAAGGCGGCTATCCGTGACTATACGACGGTCATCAACCAGTTCCCCAACTTCTGGACGGGTCTGTCGTATCGTGCAGGCTGTTACCGTCGGTTGGGAATGATAGCCAAGGCCGAGCTCGATGAGTTCCGCATCTTCAAGGCTCAGATGAACAAGCACTTAGGCATTCAGCCCCGATGGAGCGCGAAGACCAAGAGGGCCATGCGCAAGCGTTCGGAGATAGACCCCAACAAGTACGCCTCGCTCGTGGTCGAAGATGCGCCCAAGTACGAGCATGAGTACAAGAGCGAGTATCGTGGAAAGGTGCAGAACCGTGTGGTCGAAGCCGGCTATCTGCCTATGTATCAGCTGTCTTACTTCCCCAACAACAAGAGTCTGAGCACCATTCAGGCTTACGACAAGGAGGTGGACGCCTTCAACATGACCCTCGACAAGAAAGCCAAGCACAAGCTCTACATCGTGTGCAGCAAGGACCAGCTCAACGAGGCCGAGTCGATGGAGCTCTTCTCCATGATCGATCGCCTGTCGGCCGAGCTCAGCGTGGCAAAGAGCGACGCCGAGAAAACCCACCTGCTGTTGCTCCGTGCCGTGGCCCATTCCGTGTTGCGTGATTTTGAGGCGGCCATAGCCGACTTTACCGAGTACGTGGGTCGTGGAGGCAAGAGCTCCATAGCCTACTGGCAACGTGCCGTCTGTCAGACCGAGCTCGACGAGTTCAACCTCTCTGAGGGCAAGGGCATTACCAATCTCCATTCTGCCGAGGCCGACTTCAGCGACGCCATCCGTCAGAACGGCAACAACGCCTATGTGTATTACAACCGTGGCAACCTGCATGCAGGGCGCAACGAGCTGTCCAAGGCCATCGACGACTATTCCATTGCCATCCGCATTGACTCCAACCTTGCCGAGGCTTACTACAACCGAGGCATCGCCCGTTCGAAGTCAGGCAACAAGCAAGCCGCCATCCAGGATCTTTCCAAGGCTGGCGAGCTGGGACTCTACGATGCTTATGCCGTCATCAAGCGACTCAACAAGCAGAAGTAGGGGAGTTAGAGAAAACTTAAAAATAAGAATCACATTTATAAATATATATGGTTATTTATCACTTAAAGAAAGCAAAAGCATGGTGCACGCTGGCCATCCTTTCAGCCAGCCTTCTGGCTCCCATGCAGACGAAGGCCCAGCGAGTGGCTGTCAAGACCAATGCCCTCTACTGGGCGGCCTCTACTCCCAACCTCGGAGCAGAGTTCAGGGTCAATCGCCATGTCACCTTCAATTTCGAGGCAGCTTACAACCGCATCAAGGTCTTTAACATCGACACCCGTGGCGCCATGATCACGCCAGAGGTGCGTTACTGGTTCAGCGCCCGTCCGCAGACTGGTCATTTTGTCGGAATTGCCGGCATAGGATGCCACTACAACTACGTGCGTGGGGGCAATCGCCATAAGGGCGACCTCTATGGTGGAGGCGTTACCTACGGCTACAGTTTCGTGCTGTCGCGACGATGGAGTCTTGAGACGACCCTTGGAGTGGGAATGGCTCACGTGCAGGAGATGAGTTGGGACAAGGACGAGTATGAGCCCGGCGAGGCCAATGTGAAAGGGTGGCGACCTATCCCCATCAAGGCTGGTGTAACCTTCGTGTATCTGATTAAGTAAAAAGCACAATCCCCTGGAAGCCACACACATACGAAGACTTTCACGTGTATAGTTCTCTTTTTTATCAGCATAAGATTTCACAAAAATTTATCAGCATAAGATTTCACAAAAACGTATTTGCAAAACGTATGCATGAACATACTTATATATACATACAAAAAATAAGATAAGAATGCAATTTATGACTACTCATAACTTATTATTCATGAAGCCTCTTCGCTCCATTACTTTTCTTGTCGCCCTTTTCTTGCTCACCGTGTCGGACGTCTCCGCACAGGAGGTGATGCGAGTGCTGGGTACGGTAGTTGTCAAGTCGGACGGCTCACCCTGTATCGGTGTCAACGTTTCCGACGCCTCCACACGCCGTGTGCTTGCCATGACCGATGTCGACGGAACCTTTGCCGTCAACGTGCGTTCCAATGCCCGTCTGCGTTTCTCCATGGTGGGTATGAAGACCAAGGAAGTGGACGTGAAGGGCAAGTCGCGACTGCGCGTGGTGCTCGAAGAGGAGAGCGTCTCGCTCAAGGAGGTGACCATCTCGCAGAAGCGCATTACCGACAAGATCCTGCCCGAGCCAACCGACATCGAGGTCAGAGGCAACTATTTCCATGTGAAGACCCGTGTGCGTGTGCCCCGCGAGATGTTCTCGCACAACACCCGACTCGTGGTTCAGCCCGTGCTCAACAACGCCACCCGCAAGCAGGTGACCCTCATGAAACCGATGGTGTACGACGCACGCGAGTACAACGAGACGCAGGACCGACTCTACAACTTCGACCTCAACGACTCGCTTGCCGGCGACCCTCTGGCACGCTACATCACCGTGAAGAGCGAGCAGACACGTGAGAAAGGCCGCCCCAACGACATCATAGGCTACAACGACTCCATCTACGTGGAGCACGTGAAGGACGACTTCTCCTGCGACGTCTATATGGCCATCGAGAACTACAACCGCATTCTCTACCGCGACACCACCATCATCGCCCGTGGAACCGTCAACCCCCTGCGCTTCCTCGACTACAGCTTTGCCGCCCACGAACTTACCGACTCAGCCTACTTCCCCAAGAAGGAGGTGCAACTTCGCGACAGTCAGGGCAAGGTGAACCTCCGTTTCCCCGTGGGCAAGGCCGTCTTCGACAGCAACGACCCGCAGAACGCCTCCGAGATCGACAAGCTCCGTCAGCAGATAGAGACCATTTCTCAGTCGAAGGGCGCCTCGCTCAGCTCGCTCGAGCTCCGAGGTCAGTCGTCGCCTGAGGGACGCTACTCCCGCAACATGAGTCTGGCCAAGATGCGTATGGACTACGCCCTCGGCTTCCTGAAGCGCACCCTTCCTGCCGATATGACCCAGGGAATGACCTTCACGTCCGACGCCACGGTGGCTCCCTGGTCGCGTGTGGCCGAGATACTCCGCAAGGACACCCTTGCCAGCGAGGCCGACAGGGTAGAGGCCATCCTGGCTGCTCATCCTGGCAATATCGAGGCTCAGGGCAGAGCCATCCAGCGCCTGCCTTTCTATCACAAGATCATCGCCACCCGCTGTCTGCCCCAGTTGCGCCGTGTGGACTACACCCTGCACTACAACGTTTACCGCACCCTTACCATCGACGAGATTGCCCAGCTCTACGCCCAGGACTACAGCCAGCTGTCGAAGTATGAGTTCTTCAAGCTCTACCGTGCCGAGGCCGACACAGCGAAGCGCGTCGCCATGATGCGCCAGGCACTCGAGGTGTACCCCTCGTTCATGGCAGCAGCCAACGACCTCTCGGTGCAGCTCATCAACCATCGCCAGTACGACGCCTCCCTGTTGCGCCCCTTCGCCGGAGCGGGTGCCCCTCAGGAAGTCAACGTCAACCAGCTCATCACCCTGCTCAACGAGGGCCTTTATGCCTCTGCCGACTCCGTGGCCCATTTCGTCAACGACAACGAGTCGACCCACACCATACTGGCAGTCAACGCCGTTCTCAACAGCCGTTACGATGCCAAAAACTACGCCACCATCGCCAAGACCGGCAAGCGCAACGAGGTGGTGATGCTCCTTGCCATGAAGCTCGACGACGCAGCCCTGCGCATGAGCCGTCAGTTGCCCGACAACGAGGCTGTGAGCCACTATCTCCGTGCCATCTGTCTGAACCGTACCAACGACCCCACCGAGGCCTACGAGGAGCTCAAACGAGCCTTCGCCATGGACGCCTCGCTCAAGGAAATCGCCAAGACCGACGGCGACGTGACCGACCTCCTGTCTACGGATAAACAACAATAAACACACACACAGATCATCATGAAAAGAAAAGATTTCATCCTCATAAGCGCCCTCATCATGGCGGGCGCACCCCTCACCGGTAAGGCGCAGCTCTCGAAGAGCGCTCTCGACTATATGTTGCAGCGCCCACAGGTCACCAAGTCGTACAAGGACAAGAAGTTCATGGACCATCTGTTCATGGATTTCGGTTTCGGAGGCAATCTCATGGGCCGCCACAACGTCAAGCTGGGTCCCATCGCCGAGATGGGCTTGGGCGACTGGATCTCGCCCGAACACGGAGTAAGGCTCAACTTCTATGGCGGAGCCTACAAGATCAGCGGCAAGGAGACGAAATACGCCTCCGTGGGCCTCGACTATCTGCTCAACATCACCGCCATCGCCCAGCCCGGCACTCACTACAGCCAGCATCCCTTCGAGGTGTACGGCATTGCCGGCATCGACTTGTCGTATTCGCGTGAGAACAAGCACAACGACCACGGCTTCGGCGCTCACATGGGTCTGCGCGGACAGTATGCTTTCTCGCCCATCACCTACGTCTATGCAGAGACACGTGTGGGCGTGACGCAGGACAACGTGTCGCAGGTGCAGACCTGGCGCAATCTTCGCCCTATGGCAAGCCTCACCATGGGTCTGGGCGTCCGTATGCCCGACGTGCGCAGGGGCAACATGCGTTCCTATTTCTCCACGCCCCACAGCTTTGCCGACGGACTCTTTGCCGGCGTGCAGGCAGGACCCCTGTTCCTGGGCAGCGCCCACGTCAGCGACTGGCACGACAACACGGGCATGAGCGTGGCTGTGTCGCTCGGCAAGTGGATCGACCCCTGCAACGCACTTCGTCTGAACCTCAACACCACCACCTTCATGCAGAACGACGCTACTCGTATGCGTGCCATAGGTGCCCGTCTCGACTATATGCTCAACCTGCACAATGCCTTCGGCGGACTCAAGCCCGAGCGACGCTTCTGGGTCAACGCCCTGGCGGGAATCGGCTTCAACTACTCGCGCGACTGGTACACCGAGTCGCGCTACAGTCTGAACGTAGGAGCCGGTCTGCAGGCCAATGTCCGCCTCTCGCGCGACATTGACTTCGTGCTCGAGCCCCGTTTCGACCTCTACAACAGCCGTTGGGCGCCCAATGCCTATACGGTCGACAAGCTCGACGTGACCAGCTCGCTCATGGCTGGATTTGTCTACACCTATCACGAGGAAATGTCGCGTAAGGCCCATCAGGCAGAGGACAATATGAAGATGCGACGCAACAGCTTCGCCCTCACGGGAGGTATGGCGGTGCGCCTCTTCCAGTACGACGAGTGGAAGCGCTACATGCCTGTGGCACGCATCAGCTACACCCACTGGTCGGCTCCGATGGCAGGCTTCCGCTACAGTTTCCAGGGCATGTTCGGACGCCCCATCAACGAGCGCTACTACGGTGCGGCAACGGGCGGTTTCGACTGGATGACCGACCTCACGGCCGTCAGCTATGGTTGCGACAACTCGCGTGTGCTCTCCCTGCGCTCCGTGCTGGGCTTCAATCTTGGTGCCGACCACTCCGAGTACACCCGTCTCAACTCCGACCTTCATGCCGGTGGACAGCTTGCCCTGCGCCTCTCGTCGCACGTCAACCTGCTGGGCGAGGCACAGTTGGGCTATGAGTTCACCTCGCGCTACAAGGGCTTCCGTTCGCATCGTCTGCAGCCCCAGGTGCAGTTGGGTGTGGAGTACAACGTGCAGCGCAGCTCCCGCAACAAGGACCTCGACGAGGCTCCATCACGCAGAAATTACGTCTTCCTGAGTGCCGGAACGGGTGTCTATACAGGCAACATGGGCGACGGAGGAAGCATCGGTCGACGTCTCACTCTTCCCACCGACATCGGTTACGGCCATTGGTTCAGCTCTCTGAGCGGCATCCAGGTGGCTTTGGGCAACACCCTCGTGCCTTCGCCCAACCTGGGCAGCAAGACGCTCACAGCCCTTCGTGCCGACTACATGATGAACCTGAAGAGTGCCGTTACGGGCGAGCCTTCCGACGACGAACTGGTGCAGATCACGGGTCTGCTGGGTGCCCAGGTGGCAGTAAGCACCAAGGAGCACCGCACGCCCAACTATGCTCCGGGTCTTCATGCTGCCATGCAGGCTGGCCTGCGCGTGTCGCCTCGTGTGGAACTGTATCTTGAATCTTCCGCCACGCTTTCTACCAAGAACCTGGAGGCTTCCCACTGGTGCAATCCTGCCGAGGTGGAACTGCGTCTCAGCGTGGGTTCGAAATATCATTTCTAATGACTTCAAGTTTAGCATGTTCTGAAGTTATAAACTCAAGTTTTATCCTACACGCCCTGAAAGGGCAGAAGCTCTTAGCCCAGGGCAACGCCCTGGGTTTTTTGTTCGCAAACCTGTCGCCCTGTAAGGGCAAAAGCTTTAAAACTCGTGGCAATTTATAAAGCTTTTGCCCTTACAGGGCGCCTTGCTGATTGCCATTATACCCAGGGCGATGCCCTGGGCTAGGAGCTTTTGGGCCTTCAGCCCGTACTTGAACCTCATGCGAAAGTTCAGTAATTTATTAATCTTTTCTGTCTGCTTGCAAAAATACAAATAAAAAGTCAATTTTCGCAAGAAAGTAACGTTGAAATGGCAAATAAAGAGAAAAAATGTGCTTGTCGGGTAAAAAAGTGGCAGATGGAAGTTGTTTTCCCGTAATTTTTGCTTATATTTGGCCGCAAATTACAAAAAAAATACAACTATGGATGCAACTTATATGGAACTGATGGTAAGGCTGACGTTGGCTATGGTCTTGGGCGGAGCGATAGGTATAGAGCGTGAGTATCGTGCCAAGGAGGCAGGCTTTCGCACCCATTTCCTGGTAGCCTTGGGAAGTGCCCTCTTCTGTGTGGTGTCGCAATATGGTTTTGGTGTCGACCTGAAAGACTCTTCCCGTGTAGCAGCCCAGGTGGTGTCGGGCATCGGCTTCTTAGGTGCAGGAACCATCATCTTCCAGAAGAATGTGGTGAGAGGACTCACCACCGCTGCCGGCTTATGGGTGACAGCAGCCATAGGTCTGGCTTGTGGAACGGGCATGTTTGTCGCCGCCGTTATCACGACCGCGATGGTGCTCCTGGGACTTGAGGTGCTCAACTATCTGATACCACAGTTGGGAACCACCACGATCGAGTTGTCCTTTACGGCTCCCTCGATAGATAGTGTGAAGCAGCTCATCAAGAGTCTGAAACAAGACAATGTAGAGGTCCATTCTTATGAGTTGAAAGACCGTCGCACGTCCAAGGGCGAGTTTTTGGAGGTGAGCATGGAACTGAAAGCGAAACGCGGTTTCCATACCCTTTGTATGCTCGACTATATGAATGATTTCTCTGATGTCACGATTTCCACGATGGAGTAGGGGCGTGAGAGGGAACAATTATTTACACTTTCTCATGATTTCTCCAGCCTTTTCCTTATCGCTATCGAAGCTGAACAGTTTATAGATGTCGGTCGCATTCTGAGGATCAACGATGTGGGGCGCCATCATGGAGAGCGCTTTCAGCCGTTCGTCGTCAAAGGTGAAAATCTTCATCAGTCTGACAGCCTGTGAGCAGGAGTAGTAGCATCCTAAGCTGGCGACCTCTATCAGGTCGAACTTGTTGTCATCGAACGATGCCTTCTTCACCTTATTATATAGTATGGAGAAGCTTTGGTTGCTGAGACTGTAGCCATAGCGTGTTCCCTCTTCGGGACAGAATGCCGGACCGAGAGTTGGTGGGGTAGGACGTTCCGGACAAACCGTAACCGTTGGTTTGCGGTTGTTGTCATCGTCAATTCTTGTACTGTAGTTGATCACTTTTCCGTTTCTGTCTTTAGCCGAAGCCGAGAGGCATAAGGCAAAGAGCATCAGGCTGGTGGCGATAATTGCCATTACTTCATTTCTCTTCATTGTCTTTACTGTTTTTGAAGGTTGGTGTTTATAGAATTTCTCAAGTTCAGAAGTTATAACTTCTTTAACTTCTCCATTTGCTGACGTGCAGCTTATCTTTTGCAAAGATAATGCAAACGAGTGCAATGAGAGCTTGCTTTCTGATTGCCGAATGCAGCTTATCTTCTGCAAAGATAATGCAAACGAGTGCAATGAGAGCTTGCTTTCTGATTGCCGAATGCAGCTTATCTTATGCAAAGATACTCCTTTCCATTGTTTAAACATGGGGATAATTCCCTAATTGTAAAAGGAAAATCCCTACAAAGTACCAAAACTGTACTTCGATTTAATAGAAGCATGAGTTTTGTTCCTATACATCAGCCGAAATTTGAAAATGACAACAAGGTGAAGGGTATTTGCGTAATCCATTTTTATAAAAACTGATGCTATAAAAATGCCTACTTATGGTACAAATGTGCCCAGCGAAGAGCATAATAGTGCCTTTTAAAAAGCAAATGTACAGCAGCGGAAGTATCATATTATCATACAAAGATGATAAGTGTATATGTGTTTCAATCCACGCACCCACGAGGGGTGCGACTCACCAAGTTTAGCATTTAAGCCGGCAGCACGGAGTTTCAATCCACGCACCCACGAGGGGTGCGACGTTGTTTCTGCTGTCAAAGCTAATCCTTCTATTACTGTTTCAATCCACGCACCCACGAGGGGTGCGACGCATAAGGTATTTTAGCCTTTTCGAGTTCAGACTGTTTCAATCCACGCACCCACGAGGGGTGCGACTCACAAAATCGTCATTACTAACATAATAACAATCTGTTTCAATCCACGCACCCACGAGGGGTGCGACGTCCTTATACTTATTACGACTTAAATGATAATAGTTTCAATCCACGCACCCACGAGGGGTGCGACTTTGTAGCAACGATGATTTTTATAATGTTGTTTTGTTTCAATCCACGCACCCACGAGGGGTGCGACATCTAAGAGCTTGAGCAGCAATATCGTATTGCTGTTTCAATCCACGCACCCACGAGGGGTGCGACTGCATATCAGGAGCAGAACCGATAGAAGCAGTAGTTTCAATCCACGCACCCACGAGGGGTGCGACTTATCCATGTCGTGTTGATGGTGTTTTGACTGGTGTTTCAATCCACGCACCCACGAGGGGTGCGACTTCTGCTGATTATCTTGTAAATTTCGTTTCAGGTGTTTCAATCCACGCACCCACGAGGGGTGCGACACGACGAGACATATCGCCATTAACAATATTCTTTTTGTTTCAATCCACGCACCCACGAGGGGTGCGACGCATTGACCTTAGTCCAGTCCTGTAGGGCAAGAGTTTCAATCCACGCACCCACGAGGGGTGCGACATGCTTAGGCAACGACTTCTTTATCATATTCTTGCGTTTCAATCCACGCACCCACGAGGGGTGCGACTCTCTTTTAAAGAGCGTGCTTTAAATCATGATAAGTTTCAATCCACGCACCCACGAGGGGTGCGACAAAATCTTCTCCGTGCTGGTGTTCCTCTCAAGACTGTTTCAATCCACGCACCCACGAGGGGTGCGACGCAGTAATTGTAATCTCTTACTTTACATTTCACGTGTTTCAATCCACGCACCCACGAGGGGTGCGACGTATTTTGAGAGCTATTCTTACTGAGCGCATTATGTTTCAATCCACGCACCCACGAGGGGTGCGACTATTATGAAAATAGTATTTGTACCTCCTGTTTATGTTTCAATCCACGCACCCACGAGGGGTGCGACCTCTCAATACTGCTGCTTTTACTCGACTTCGTGTTTCAATCCACGCACCCACGAGGGGTGCGACCGCCGCACGCGACGAAGTGACGGCATCGTTTTGTTTCAATCCACGCACCCACGAGGGGTGCGACTCAACATTTGACATATCAGCACGATGGACACTCACGTTTCAATCCACGCACCCACGAGGGGTGCGACCTGATAATTTTATCGTACAGTCTCTTTTCACTATGTTTCAATCCACGCACCCACGAGGGGTGCGACTGCAAGATGCGGTCGAGATAGTAAGGGCTCATAGTTTCAATCCACGCACCCACGAGGGGTGCGACTTCTGTAATTAATGCACTTAATATTGGTGTTTTTGTTTCAATCCACGCACCCACGAGGGGTGCGACGGCCATAAAATGTCTACTGAGACGGCCGTTAATGTTTCAATCCACGCACCCACGAGGGGTGCGACCCGTTCAAGGTTCTACTGACCATTTGCAACTCAAGTTTCAATCCACGCACCCACGAGGGGTGCGACCCCAGCTTGATTATGCCCATTGTGGTATTGATAGTTTCAATCCACGCACCCACGAGGGGTGCGACAGTAATTAGCGCACAAATCTGCTGGCTCAATACAGTTTCAATCCACGCACCCACGAGGGGTGCGACATCATGTCAAACCATTTTTTGCAGACAGTTAGACGTTTCAATCCACGCACCCACGAGGGGTGCGACGCCCTTATCCTCAAGAAGCGTAGCAAATATAGGGTTTCAATCCACGCACCCACGAGGGGTGCGACTCCCGTTAAGTTCGGTTCATCTCGTAAGATTCGGTTTCAATCCACGCACCCACGAGGGGTGCGACCCCCTAATCATAACGTGGCTAATTAATACGAAAGTTTCAATCCACGCACCCACGAGGGGTGCGACTGTTGTTGAGTGTTCGAATAGTGCCACATCAACAGTTTCAATCCACGCACCCACGAGGGGTGCGACTTAGCATAAGCCTTAGCATTCATCATAGCAGCAGTTTCAATCCACGCACCCACGAGGGGTGCGACTATGATTATTGTGCTTCCCTTCAGCCTTCTAATGTTTCAATCCACGCACCCACGAGGGGTGCGACCTTTTCATCTCGTGTTCGTCAACAATTCACCCAGGTTTCAATCCACGCACCCACGAGGGGTGCGACTAAGGAAATCCAAAATTCTAACGATTGGAGTTTTGTTTCAATCCACGCACCCACGAGGGGTGCGACATCCATAGCAGTACACATCTTGTATGTAATTGGTTTCAATCCACGCACCCACGAGGGGTGCGACCTAATTAAACTAAATAATTGTTTGTATATTTATGTTTCAATCCACGCACCCACGAGGGGTGCGACTTTACAGTTTCTTATATTCCCCCAATTTACGAAGTTTCAATCCACGCACCCACGAGGGGTGCGACTTTATAATTCATGCGATTGGCTGAACTTTGGGAAGTTTCAATCCACGCACCCACGAGGGGTGCGACGATGCAGAGAGCGACAATGAAGGCTTAGGCAGTGTTTCAATCCACGCACCCACGAGGGGTGCGACCATACAGCTTCAAATGTGATGTTTGCACCAATGTTGTTTCAATCCACGCACCCACGAGGGGTGCGACATGAGGTTCAAAAGTTTGTAACCTTTTCTATGTCTGTTTCAATCCACGCACCCACGAGGGGTGCGACCCTCAAGCATGGTGTTAACTGGCCTGCTTTTGTAGTTTCAATCCACGCACCCACGAGGGGTGCGACGGAAACCGCCCGTCGTTCTCAACAATCTCAAGAAGTTTCAATCCACGCACCCACGAGGGGTGCGACCTGGTTAACGAAAATAGGATAACAAAGAGATGGACGTTTCAATCCACGCACCCACGAGGGGTGCGACACAAATCTTATGATAAGCCAAAAGTGGAAAAACAGTTTCAATCCACGCACCCACGAGGGGTGCGACAGTAATTTGCTGTCCGTTCAGCTCCGAAAACGTGTTTCAATCCACGCACCCACGAGGGGTGCGACTAACTTTTCGTTGTGTAACTTGTCGAGTTGGTCAAGGTTTCAATCCACGCACCCACGAGGGGTGCGACAACCTGGAGATGCCGTTGCTGACGTTAAACTGGAGTTTCAATCCACGCACCCACGAGGGGTGCGACTGCATATTCTGCAAAATACAGAATATTAATATACAAAAGTAGTCATTTTGCGAATATTAACCAAACAATAACATTTAAAGTTATTAAATCCTTGGAATTTTTATAAAGTCTTGATACACAAAAGGTGCGAACCTCACAGCAATTTATGCAATCCTATAGGTTCGCATTCTCATATATCAGATGATTAATTCACCAGTGAAATCAACACCCATATCCTTACCTAAAGTTTCTACCTTATTCTTCCAATTCTTCCCCAACATATAAAACCTTATGCTATCTTGCTCAGAATCTATAATACCATCCAATTGATTCCTCAACGTAATAAACTGGGATTCCGTCAAAATACACTCAAAAACAGAGTTTTGAACACGCTTTCCATAATTCATACATGCCCGTGCAACATTACGCAAACACTTGGCACCATGTGGCGATGTGATATTCACATCATAAGTAATCAATACAAACATAAGCTACTTAATTAAGAATACTGGGTAATCATCAATATCTATACGAATGAACCTTGCCAACAATGTAGCCTGAATATAAGGAAGAAGACCGATACTTACCTTTTCGTTCAAATAAGGATGGGTAATCTGCTCTTTCTTTCGACTCTGCCAAGCCGTGAGAATGGTCTTTCGACCAGAATCCGTCATTACAATTCCTTCCTCCCCTTGCTTAATGAAATCTCTTTTGGTGATTTGCTTTCTATTAATCAACGATAATACCAGTCTGTCGCCAAGATAAGCACGGAGTTCTTCCATCATATCCAATGCCAACGAAGCTCTACCTGGGCGTAATGTATGCAAAAAGCCAACGTATGGGTCTAACCCGACTGTTTCTAAAGCCGATGTCATATCATTAGCTATCAGCGTATAAATAAAAGAAAGCATTGCATTGACAGCATCTTTTGGTGGTCGTCGATTGCGTCCTTCAAAAACAAAATCTTCTTTCTGGCAAAGGAGAAGATGAGAGAAAACGCCAAAGTAACAGGAGGCAGCTTCTCCTTCTATTCCTCTCACGCTATCTATAGAATCAGCATTCAGCACCTTATGTTTACAACGCAACAATTCATTCGCAGCTTTTTCTATGGCTTCATCATTTCCATTGTCTCTGATGAAACGGCGCAAAATGTTGCGATAATTTTGAATCTTACCCCCTATGAACAGCTTGCAAAGATGAAGAGCATAATTTGGATCATCGGAATTCTTGTATTGCGCTTTTCTCAACAAGACATTTCCCCTTGTAGGTCCTTGAGAGCGACTGATGTACCGACCTTGCGGAGAAAGGAAAGTGAGGGACACATTGTTATCTGCACACAACTTCATAAGTCCTGGACTTGCCCCCATATAACCAAAAGTAACTATCTGCTCTATATTATGGATAGGAATACGGAATATCTCGTTTTGCTTCACAGATACCACAACATTTAACCCATCTTTACTTAGATAGGCTTCAGGTGTGGTCACGTATAATGTATTAAGTAATATCCTCATATAGATTCTTGTTTAAATAGGTTGACACTTGGGTGCAATCACTCATCTCGGGCATGCAAATATCGACAAGAGAGCAGTTCTTGCAATGATGCTGCTTAACGGCTTTTGGCAAAACACCAGTTTTGAAAATCTCGTGCATTTGCTTGGCACATTGGGAGGTTGTCTTTCTCAAAGAGTCCGAAATAGAGATGGTTTCTCTATGCTTTACCTCATCATAGTATAAAGCACCGTATGGAATGCTAATCCCATACATTTCTTCAAGGCACATCGCTTGCGCAGCCAATTGAACTTCATCTCTTTCATCAGGCTTATGATGCCCTCTTTTATACTCCACAGGATATGGTTTCCAATATCCTTTGTAGCGATTATGAGTAATGGCATCTTCAGAAGAATCAGTTGGAACAAGTTCCACAGCATCAGTTATACCATACAGCCCTAATTCTTTAGAGGCTATATGGAGGGAACGAAGTGTGATAACATCACCATTTTTCTGACGATAGAAGGGATTATCTACGTTCTTGTGTAGAATCTGCCCTTCTGTCGTCAGTTTATTTTCTGCCCATTGTTGCTCGATATGAATCAAAGCCCATTGTCGGGGACAGAACATAAAGTGCTGTATCCCCGACAACATGAGCATTTCGTCTTCAGCATACATGATGATACTAAATCAATTCTTCAACTGTCACACCTGGATATATCTTATCCAACTCCTCTTGGGAAGGTACCGTAACTTCATAATCGCCAAATGAACGCGGGAACTCTACTCCCTCTTTTAGTTTCACTTGAACAAGATCAAATAATTGACCAGCTCTAGCATTACCTAAAGGAGAATCGTGTTTGAAAACAATCAAAGCTCTTGGATTCATCTCTCCTCTTGCTGCAGAATGATCATTCTCAAATGCATTAATAAGAGCCTGGAACAAAAGTTCTTTATCTTCTTCAGAGAAGCCTGTCTTTGCTGCATCTGAAGCAGAGATAAAACCATGCATACGATAAAGTCCATAACTTACAGTATATTTATTACCAAAAGTGTTATTCTTACTCTCATCACTCTCCTTTGTAATACAACAACGAGTAAGTGAATTTGATTTTGAGAAAATAGGATTAATAGAACGAGCAAAAGTAAACTGAACAGGACCGCGCACAACGCCAAGTCCCTTTATCTTCTTCTTACTATTTGCTTTTTTCTTCTTTCCTTTCTCTTCAGTATCTTCCTCGTCGGCTTTCTCTTCACCAGTACTCATAACTGCACCAAAAGTACGAATATCAAAGTATTGTGCACACATTGCCTGTCTACCAGATTTGGCAGCCTTCTTTTCTTCATCATTAGTCTTGTCTGCCTCATCTCTCTTCTCTTGAATCAGAGAATTCAAAATATTGCCCTCTCTGATGAAAATATCATATGGAGTCTTAAGTCCCTTGAGCAAGTGAATATAATTACGTACTTTGCGCTTGATGCACACATCTGACACCAACCCCTGATCAGTCTCTTCGTCTGTACGAGGCATGTTGTCGAAATCAGGGTCACCATTTGGATTTCCATCTCTAACGTCAAAGAGGAAAACGAACTCATAACGATTCTTTATTGCTTCCATATTAATTAATTGTTAAAATTATTATTATCATTGTTCATTTTGTTTGAATTTGTGTTATATTGGTAATAATATCCCAAAGCAAACTCTCCACGTTCCATTATTGAAAACTTATTTGGGAAGTGACCAATTCGAGCAGCAAGCTCAGTAATGGATTTACTGTATGCTCCTTTGGTTTTCTTCTCATAAACTGGTACATATTTTGTCAAGAGAATACCCATAATTCGCGCAGGTGTATTTGATGCAGATGCAAAAAATCTATCCTTAATAGAACTATTTACTTCACCTTGCGCCTTAAACTGCAATTTGCAGATTAAGGCGAACAAACGTCCACACAGATATGCCATACTGGCATTTTGTTCATCTAATTCATTCTTCATATTATACTTGTTTTTATTGTTTCTATTTAAAACTAATCGAATAACAGTTGATTTCTCCTCACTAAAGCAACCATATTTAGCCTTGTCATGCTCTATTTGACTTAATACACTTTGAAGTATCATCAACGGCAAAGATGTATTTGTTAGAGCAGCATGCCATAATATGGTTCCAACACGAGCTCTTGCCTTGCAGTCGTTCTGTGTAGGCTTAGCTTTCTTCTTAATACAATTATAAAGAATGGTATTTATGCCTGGATAGTACACCTCACCATTTTTTATAGTTGCAATATCTTCAAACCATTGTTTTAGGTTGTTCTGATATTGAGAAACACTAACAGCCAGCCAATCTCTTACAGCAATTCGAGCTGCAGCAGAGGATAAAGTACAACAATAGAAATAGTTGTCTACTTCCGTTTCTGCTCTATGAGAATCACCAATAGCTACAGAGGAAAACATTTTTTTTATTCTTTCAACTGTAGGTTGGCAAATATCAGACCATGGGTCGATATTGTCATCAGGCTTCTTTGTCCAAAACAAGGCAATAGTATCGTCACTAATCTTTTGACGATTAGTATATTTGAACTCTTTCTCCTCCTTAGAATTGAGTGTTTCGATTCCATTTGTAGTAAGGAACTTAAGAGCTTCTATATAGTTTCTTGCACAGTTTGTACAAATGCCAGAATTGAGATTACCTTTCAAGCTGTAAGATTCAAAAGCATTGGTATTATATGAAACCAACATACTTCCTGCCATCTGACCTTTTGGTAATTTTACAGAACCATGCGACTCATCTAATATTGGATATTTGTTAGAACCACAAATTGCACACAAACGATTGCCAGTGTTTCTTTCACTCAACCCCTTCTCATATTTCTTTTTTATAGCATCATAAACGCATTGTAAAGAAACAAAGCGGATATGGGTTTCTTCAAGCATAAAGGTCATATTTCCACTTTTTTTACCCTTAAATGCATCAATAGCCTTACTTACCTCCTGTGGTTTACTATAAAATAAAAAAACAGGAGCTAACTCTTGAATAGATTTATATTCCTCAAGCTTGTTGAAATATCGCTCAAATTTCTTCTCTACTTCTGTTAAAGTAGTAGAACCACTTATAGGTGTATGGTATCCCAACAAAGTTTCTTCAGGCTTATCAAGCAACAACCTAGCTTTCCCCTTTTTAGCCGATAGTTTTTCTGCCTCAATCATTATATCACAAGAAATCAACTGTTTGAAATTGCCCTCACTATCAATGACAATATCCCAACTACATTTTTCTGTACCTAAAGCATCGTGACCATTGTAAACTCTTTTTCCTAATTCTACTAATTCTGCGAACATAATTCCTCCTTTCTGTTAAAGTCATACAATATGCGATTAACTGAGTCTTCTTGCTTTGCACGTATATGAGATGTTGAAAGCATCTTTTCATTCAGCTCATCAGGACACACAAGCGTGCTATTCTTTACGACAGCATTTGTCATATAGATTGGAGTTGCATTATGATCCTTGTCGTACCAAATATCAAACAAAAGACTACCTATAGGATAGGTCAGATTAAGCTCTGTCGCTTTATCCAAATCCTCTTGTGTAACAGGGAAGAAATCACAGGAAAACTCACGAGTACCCAAATAAGGCTGATGCCAACATTGACCCTTTTTCAAACGTCGGTTAAACATCTCACGATATTTGACTATTGGTTCACAAACTGTTCTTCCTTCTTTTTTATCTCTGTTTTTGACCTTTTGAATATTATCTTCTGACATATAAATAACGGCCTCTATAATGTACTCAACATCTCGCAAAACGATGCTATTTCTCTGGCAACGTTTGCTCATATCAAGTATGTCAATAGGCGTACCATTTTGTATGGAGCTAATTTCATTTCTCTTAATTGAAGAGAATGATATCGGCTTCAATATCTTGATACTTTTAACAACCCATTGAAACTCTGGTTTCCAAAGGATGCATTCCAATATGCCTCTTGCTGCAGACGGAGTCATACATGGATATGTCATGCGCTCCACTTTAAGCGCAGGTTGTGTAAAACAGGCATAGTCGCCTTTTACCCTTACTTTTACAATATTACTATCTATCATATGCAAAATATTTCTTCTTCGTTACTTAATCCAAATTCTTCCGAATAAGCACCACTCCAAACTTTTATTCCATTTGTAGTTTCTGCTATCTTATCGGAATTGTCACGTTCAAACTTGTTATACACTTGCACACAGTATTGTTCTATTTGCTGATAATCTTTTCGAGAAAGATATTCTTTGCAAGTAATCTCTTTATACAATTGCAAGCTTTCCTCGTTATATCTATACACGAACAATGAGGTCGCACTACTATCAATAATATGATATTTATCTGCTACATCCTGAAACATCAATTTTTCACGTTTAGGAGTTATGGTGTCCTCAGGTGCATATAGCTTAACTATATCCGTATAGTATTCTGCATAGAAATCTGCATCAGTTAGTCGATTTTCATTATTGTGATAACATAACTGAGCAAATTGAGTGAAAGTTTTATACTCAGCAGAAGGTTGTCCTTTTTCCTCTAACTGAAACAAAAACACTTTGCCTTTTTCAAGCTTACCCTCTCTATTGCACCTTCCTGCCGATTGGATAATAGATTCCAATGGTGCAAGTTCACGAAATACTATAGGGAAATCCATATCTACGCCTGCCTCTATTAGTTGGGTAGAACACAGTATCAATTTCTCACCATTTTTAAGTTTACTTTTGACCTTATCAATAACAGCCATTCTATGCTTCTGGCACATGTTTGTTGATAGGTGAAGAACCTGCATATTGCCTTTTTCTTTTATACTATCAAACAGAGCTTTAGCTTTCTTCTTGGTATTGCATACAATGAGAACAGGCTCTTTTTCTTCACAAACTTTTTGTGCTATACTATCCATTGATTGGACTTCGTAGTCAGCAATCGGATAATATTCAACTCTTTTCGTGGCAGCAAATATGGCCGTAGGATTCTCAACCAATGGCACTATACGGTCAATACCCTTAAAGTCAGCACGGGTTTGAAAGTTCGGTTGCGTAGCAGTGCAAAACAAAATACTACAACGGCACAGATGCAACATATCGTTCAGCATCTTCATTGTACATTCTGCCAGATGAACTGGTAATGTTTGTATCTCGTCAAAAATGACAATTGAATCTTGCAGATTATGCAATTTCCTACATTTCGATCGCTGATTCGAAAAGAGAGACTCAAAAAACTGCACTGTCGTTGTAACGACAATGGGATAATCCCAGTTTTCTGTCGCTAATAGTTTGGGGGCTTTGCAATAAAACTCTTCTTCTTCACTTTCTTTTCCTTCATAGATAACATTTGAGTGATGCTCTAATATAACATCATGGTCCTTGAAAATTGATTTCAATTCCTTTGCAGTTTGATCAATGATGCTAAGAAAAGGCAGGACTATGACAATGCGCTTAATATTTGTATGAAATTTTGCATGATGTAGAGCCCAATTCAAACTGCACAATGTCTTTCCCATACCAGTAGGCAACGTCATAGAGAAGCATCCTTGAGGTTGCGCTGCAAGACTCTGTGCATACAATCTCACCTCTGTTCTGAGCTTGTTTAGTGGAGATTCAAGAGAAAAAGAACTCAACTTATGATTTAATGCATCTAAAAGCACATCTACGTCCAGGGATAACTGCGGGCGTGCATCATATTGTCCTTTTTCAAAATGTCGCTCAGTATCAAGACTATCTGCATCAACAAGAGAACTATATAGCATTCGTACAAATAGTTCTTTGGTTGTATTTTCCTTTATTCTATTAAAAGAAGAATTATCACAAGGAGGAATACATAGACTATCTTTTTTTAACGCACACAGCACATCAAGCCATTTACTCTCTTCTTTTCCACATTGGTTGAAAGATTCGAACATAGCATCTCTATTGGGCAATCCAGCATGATGCCCAAAGACTGGAAAAGCAACATTGATTAACTTGTCCTTTCTTGCCATATAAGCTCCCCATTTTGCATGAGGTTCTTTTTCTCCTTCTGCTCTAATATATTTCTGAAATCCTTTACTATATTTTCCGACATCATGTAACAAACCACAATATGTATACACGTCAACATATTCACCAGATAAAGCGAACGACTTCATCATTCGAGCAACACCTTCGCTATGCTGTTTCATCGTTTGCAGTTCGCCATAACAGTTTTCGGAATGGGCTATGTATAAAGCTCCCTCCGTATCTTGTTTTAGCGTAGATTTACAATCAACATTTTCCATATTAGCATTTGTCTTCATTGCTACTATTAATATAAAAAAATCAACCAATAAAAGTTTTTAAAACTTCTTTTGTAGCCTTGGCAATCTCTTTCGCCTCCTGATAGCACCCATCAATTTCTTCATAGGTGTATGCATTCCGAGCCTCAGCGATGCTTTCGGTTGCAACCTCTTCGAACATATCGAAGACGATTTGTTCATTATTATTTTGCTTCATATCTTTCTATTTTGAATCAAAATCAATCTGTTTTAACAGTTTCCATCTTCCTGTACGTGGAGCTCCAACACGTCAAATCATATCAGCCTTTTGCAATATAGAAAGTTCTCGTTCTATGGTGCGTTGAGGTTTTCCCGACATTACCGCCATTTCCGCCATTTACACCGACATACCCGCCACGCTCTGCGATAACTTCATCTATCGTTTTGCGCTGGATAATCGCCATCACGCCACCTCCATTTTCTTCTATCGTTGGCAATGGCAAGCTGGCACGTTCAAACTCCTCGGCAATCTTCTTGAAACCACGTCCCCATGATTCCTTATATTCTATATTTTGACTTTCATTCTGCATATTCTATTCCTCCATACTTTTGATGATTGAATTGACTCTCTTCTCCTTTCCCAATGTCTCGGGAAATGCATAGTGGCCATTACCTATTTCACGGGGATTAGGCTCTATATGCTCGGCATACCATGCACGTTTATACTCGGTGGTAATAATGCCGTAATCCCTGGCGGCGATGATGGAAGCGGCGAGAGATGCGCCATATAGCTCCTTGATGTCTATCATCTCTTCCAGCGTTATCAACTCTCGCTTCCTGGAACCCAACTCTTCGATAAGCGCCAATTTAGGAAGAAGGAAGAAACTGGCAAAGAGATCACAACGCTTCTCCAGCCTCAGCGGAC
>ERZ773209.315-NODE-315-length-35304-cov-9.592442_pt1 | contig 35304 bp, 27 predicted proteins | sample MGYA00511109_ERZ773209 | MGnify/ENA primary metagenome ERZ773209 (study PRJEB29015, sample SAMEA2737786) | human gut metagenome | biome: human gut; feature: human-associated habitat; material: faeces | place: China | collected 2012 ...
CCATCGGTGGTACCGGCTGTCCCATTGGCTGTCCGCCCATCGGTGGTACCGGCTGTCCCATTGGCTGTCCGCCCATCGGTGGTACCGGCTGTCCCATTGGCTGTCCGCCCATCGGTGGTACCGGCTGCCCCATTGGCTGTCTGCCCATCGGTGGTACCGGCTGTCCCATCATTGGCTGTCCGCCCATCGGTGGTACTGGCTGTCCCATCATTGGCTGTCCACCCATCGGTGGCACCGGCTGTCCCATTGGCTGTCCCATCGCTGGCATACCCTGTGGACGCATGTTGTTCATCACGCCGACACGATTTACTTTTACATTCTGGTTCTGTACTTCCGGAGCTGGGGTTGTATCTGCTTCCTTCTTAAGTCCCTCGTCTCTTGTATAGAAGAGACCAAGTTTCTCCATCTCCGCATCTACAAGTCCCTTTAATTTCATATTGGAATAATGATCCGTATTGATCAAGGTCAGGATTCTTGCTACATAATCATCCTTGTCTGCTTCATCAAAGCGCATATGTGACACAATATTTCGGAAGAAATCCGGGATATCAGACTGTCCCAACGGATCCTGCTTTACAGGAACCATAATGCACTTTACTGCCTTGCTCTCAGGATCTACATAGATATAATTCAGATCGCGTACCAGATAACAGATCTGCACACCTGCTGCACCAATCTCAAATGCACACAACAGTCCCTTCAGGATTGCAAGTACATCTGCCTTCTTCAATGTCTGACGCAGCATCACTTCCAGAGAAGTGTCATGATGCACATAAGAGACAATACTTCTCTTTCCATCCTCGTCCTTGTACTGGAACGGAATAATATTTCCGAGCTGTGCAACCTTGTCTGACACTCTGTCGTCATAGACATCTGCTACTCCAAGCTGATACTCCACCAATGTCATTCCGTTTTGTTTTGTTACATTCAACTCTAACCCCTTCATTTGCTACCTCCTCATGATATAATCATCCTAATTAGCGAATCTTAAATGTAAACTCTTCATCTGCAAGTCTTACGAGAGAATCATGTGTCAGAATTTCTTCTACCCCATCCTCTACACGCTTTCCATTCACATATGTATGATTCGTAGACTTGTTATCTTTGATATAACATACCCCATCTTTTTGAATGATAAATGCATGCTGACGGCTGATCGCTCCATTTCCGCCAACGGTATAGTCCACGCCTCTGGTTGCCTTTCCGATCTTGAAGATCGCCTTGTTCAGCATGATACGCTCTTCTGTACTTACACGGATCAGATATGGCAATGCTTTCGGCGAATTGGTTGCTGCAGTCGCTGCACTCACAGCACCAACGGCATCTTTTACAAGCTCTGTTACAGATTTATTCAAAATAGATGTACTCTTTGGCTTCTTGTCCTTTTCATCGTCCTTTTTCTTCTCAATGTTCATGTCATCGTAGATATCCTCGATCACAGGCACCTTGATGTTTTCTGTCTGTCCGCTTGTCGGTTCTTCGTTTTGTACGGTTGTTTCCGGTTCAGCAGACTCTGCTGTCTCAGCTGCTGCTTCTGCCTCAGCTGCCTCCATCTCAGCCTCTGTCTGCTGGATGATTGCCGCACGGTTTACCTTTACCACATTCCGCTTAACCACAGGTGGCTTGTCTAAGAAATGATCCAGATCTTCCAATGTCTGGATATTCTTGGTTGGCTGTGCTGTCGGCTTTGCAGATGGAACTTCTCCAACCAGCTCCTTGATCCGATCCTTGATCAGGTTGATATCGGATTCCTTCTTGTTTGTCTTTAACTGCAGCTTCTCGCCACCATTTGTTGCCCCCTCTGGCTTCACCTGTGACAGGATCTGCTCTGCAGCTGGGGAAACCTCTGGTTTTTCTGCTACTGGTTCCGGCTTTGGTGCTTCCTGCTTTTCCATCACTGGCTTTGGTGCCGGTGCTTCCTCGACAGGTGCTGGTGTCTCCTCGACAGCCTCTGTCGGTTCTGCCACCTTCTCCTCTACCGGTGTTTCTTCTTCCTTTACCTGCATGCCAGCTGGAAGGATACTTTCCAGTTCTTCCTCTTCCTTTACAGGTTCCTCTGCTTCTTCCTCTTCGTCTTCTTCATCGTCGCCGATCTCCGGAAGTGGTGTATCATCCTCTTCCTGCAGGCTATTCATGATGTCGCTGATATTTTCTGCCGGTGCTTCTTCCTCTGCACTTACAACTTCTACACCGTCTGCATCAATGGCTCCAGCCTCCTCGAAGCTGATTCCTTCCTCTTCCATCAACGCCTCTGCAAGTCCGATCAAGCCACGCAGATTGAAGTTATCTCCATTGATATACGTGAGGAGCTTACCAACATAATTCAGATCCTCTTCCACATCGTATTTCATGTTCGCAAGCAGCTGGCGTACAAAGCTCTTGAATTCTACAGAAAGTGCGCCCTTGCTTTCGATTGGCAGGCACAGGAACTGTACTGTCTTCTTCTCAGCATCCACGTAGATAAATCCACGATTCAGCAATACATACGAAAGTGGAATCGCCTGCTCCTTCAAGGAAATCATCTCCTGTGCGACATTCCGCAGGATGAGCAGTACGCTCTCGCAATCATGCTCCTGCGCAATGTACTCCTCCAGAGATGTCTTGCCCGTAATCTGGTAGGTCAGATAATCATAATCGTCATCTTCTTCATAGATAATCTCTATCAGTTCTTCCGGCGCATTGTCCTGACAGTAATCCAAAACATCCTCATCTAACTCACAATCCTCGCCCATTGTGTATGACAGATATTTTTCTTCGCCGATGTTTCGCGCCCTAAAATTAAAAGTTCTCATAACGTCCCTCCTAATACATTATTTATTCCTATTGTGATTCTTCGGTTGTCGATTCCTCGGTGGATGCTTCTCCATCCGGTGTCACGCCGTTTGGTCCACCAATAATCTGTGTATCTATGTGATCTTCATAGTTTTCTGTAAAGATATGTGTACCTGCATCTTCGTCGCCAACATGGTAATACAGGTAATTATGCTCTTCCGGATACAATACTGCCTGGATACATGCCAGTCCCGGATTACAGATCGGACCTACCGGAAGTCCGGCATTCTTATAGGTGTTGTATGGAGAATCCAGTTCCAGATCCTCGTACAGAACCTGACTCTTGTCATACATTCCATCGGTCAATGGATATAAGACAGTCGGACACATCTGCAAAGGCATTTCTGCTTTCAGACGGTTGTTGATAACACCTGCAATCGTCGCACGTTCTGAATCCACCTTTGCCTCACGTTCTACAATGGAAGCTCTCGTCACAAGTTCAAATGCACTGTATCCAAGCTCTGCCGCACGATCCTGCAGTTCCTGTGTATAGTAGTTGTCGAACGTTCTCAACATATAATCGACTAATGATTCCGCTGTCGTCGACTCATAAATATCGTAAGTTGCCGGGAACAGGAAGCCCTGTACCTTATAATTGACATTGGCACCTGCCGGTATGTCTGCCAGATATGCAAAATCAGATTTCGTAACCGATTTGCATGCATTTAAAAATTCAGTTGCAGAACAGATTCCCTGATCTTCGCACCGCGCTGCTATCATCTCTACCGTAAAGCCCTCTGGCACAACCAGATAATCGACTGGCTGATCTTCCTCGAATGTCGGGCTCATGGCTGCCATCATCTGCAAGGTTGTCATACCAGTATTCAAGGTGTATGTACCACCATGCAGCTTGCCACGGTACTCAGAGTCCTGCAGACGCTTTGTAAATGCACGCGGATAATTGATCAATCCATTGTCCTTCAGGATCTGCGCGATTTCCTTGACAGATGCGCCTTCCGGAATCGTAACAGTTACATCTTCGCCCTGTGTCGACTCCGTTCCCTTGTATTCGTCCATATAATCATCGTAATAGGTTCGTATATGTTTATAGGTCATATTGGCAAGTGTGACAATCGCCACCAACAATATGATTCCCTTCACGACTCGAATCACCGTTTTTCTCACTTTTCGTACCTCTTCTTTGCATTTTAGTTTACATAACTTTTTAAAAAATTACACACTTGATGTAATTTTACAATAATGGTATTATACTATCATCTTTTAGATAAAATTACAAGAAAGGATGATAAATTTGAGTAATCCAATTGTTACAATGACAATGGAATCCGGCGATGTTATGACGTTCGAACTGTATCCGGATATCGCACCAAACACAGTAAAGAATTTTATCTCTCTGATTAAGAAAGGGTTTTACGATGGATTGATCTTCCATCGTGTCATCAATGGTTTTATGATCCAGGGTGGCTGCCCTGACGGAAATGGTACCGGAGGTCCTGGATATTCAATCCGCGGCGAGTTCGCACAGAATGGTTTTGCGAATGATCTGAAGCACGAACCGGGTGTTCTTTCTATGGCACGTACCATGATGCCGAACTCCGCCGGTTCGCAGTTTTTCATCATGCACAAGAATAGTCCGCATCTCGACGGAAGCTATGCTGCTTTCGGCAAGATCGTGGATGGTCTGGATATCGTGAATAAGATTGCAGATGTTCCAACCGACTACATGGACCGCCCGCTTGAAGACCAGCGTATCAAGACCGTTACCGTCGACACGAAGGGCGTCGAGTATGACGAGCCGGAGAAGATGTAATCTTCTTAAACGGACGCACAGCGTACAAAATAGAAATCCCCTGCAGACACGCTCTGCGGGGGATTTTTCTCTACATCTCTTGCATTTTCTTGAGGAATGCCTTGGCACGGTCAGTCTTCGGGTTGTCGATGACATCCTCCGGCTTTCCTTCCTCAACGATCACGCCGCCATCCATGAAGATCACGCGGTCGGATACGCTCCGGGCGAAACCAATCTCATGGGTTACGATTACCATTGTCATCTTCTCTGCGGCAAGCTCCTTCAACACCTTTAAGATCTCGGCGGTCAACTCCGGATCGAGTGCCGATGTCGGCTCATCGAAGAAGAGCATCTTCGGTTTTAACGCAAGCGCACGGGCAATCGCCACACGCTGCTGCTGTCCGCCAGATAACTGATATGGATAATAGTCGCCCTTATCTTCTAAGTTCATCTTGCGAAGCAGTTCCTTCGCCTCGGCATACACCTCATCCTTGTCACGCTTCTGCACGTGGATCGGTGCATCTGCGATATTCTTCAGCACGGAATAATGTGGGAACAGATTAAAGTTCTGGAATACCAGTCCGTAATAGCTCTGGATCTCCTTTAAGTCTGCCTTGTCTGCATAGACCGGAACGCCGCTGTCGGAATTGACCGCTTCCTTTCCGCAGTACACCATGCTTCCGCCGTCAATCTTCTCCAGCATTGTCATGCAGCGCAGGAAGGTCGATTTTCCCGAACCGGATGGTCCAAGAATTGAGATAACCTCGCTCTCAGCCACCGACATACTGATATCCTTCAACACTTCGAGATCATCGAAGCTTTTCTTTATATTTTTTACTTCCAGTAAGTTCATCGTAGCCCTCCTATCTATAATAATTCATGCGTTTTTCGATCTTCTCCATCACAAACGCAACGACAAAGTTAAAGATGTAGTAGAACACACCGGCGATAAACAGCGGCATAATCGTTGTCTGTGCGGCTGCCACCTGCTTGGCAAGTGTAAACATCTCCGTATAAGAAATTGCAAATGCAAGCGACGTATCCTTAACCAGTGTGATAACCTCGTTTGTGACAGAAGGCAGGATGTTCTTCGCCATCTGTGGGAACACGATCTTGAAGAACGTCTGGATCTTGCTGTATCCTAAGATCTTCGCTGCCTCATGCTGTCCCTGTGGCACTGCCTGAATACCGGAGCGGTAGATCTCTGCGAAATATGCTGCATAGTTTAAGGCAAATCCAATGATAACCGCCTGGAAACGATAGCTTGTCGTAAGCGTCGCGCCAAACAGATAATATGGTCCGTAAAATACAACCAAAAGCTGTAACATCAACGGCGTACCACGTGCGATGGAGATGTAGAACTTCACCAGCCAGCGAATCGGTGCAATCTTACACATTCTGCCTGCTGCAACCAGAAGTCCAAGCGGCAGGGAGAACAAAAGTGTCAGGAAGAAGATTACCAGGGATGCGAGCAGACCTTCTGCAAGCTGCTTTGTGATCGAGCAGAACTTATCCCAGAAGCTTGTGTTCTTCTTGCCTGTGGATGTGGTATCTGTCGCAGTTGCCGCAGCGGCATTTCCATCCTGTACCTGATCGTCCGGCGACAGGCAGATGGACTCCTCCAGTCCCCATTTCTCTGCAATCTCGTCAAATGTACCATCGGCAAGCATGTCAAGCAGCGTTGCCTGCACTTTATCACGGAGCTCTGTATTTCCCTTTTTAAATCCGATTCCGTATTCCTCGGAAGACAGACGATCCTCGAGCATCATGAATTTATCCCCGCGGGATTCGATCTCGTAGTTTGCGACACCGATATCCATGCAGATTGCATTGACCGCGCCCGACTCCAGATTCATGAATGCACTGTTGTAATCGCCCACCTGCTGCAGATCCTTGAATGTCGCACACAGTGCTTTATTCTCCTCACTTGCATCCTCACCGGTGAGCGCCGCAAGCGCAGAGCTGTCTGCCTGCACGGCAACGACCTTCCCTGCCAGATCGTTAAGCTGTGTGATGCCGGAATCCTTACGCACGACAACCACCTGTGAATTATCGACATATGGCTTTGTCCAAGTATAGTCATCCTCTCTGCCGTTCATCGTGAATCCGTTCCAGATACAGCTGATCGAACCGGAATTTAATTCCATATCCTTCGAGTTCCACTCAATCGGCTGTTTCTTCAGTGTCCAACCGTTCCGGTCGCATACCTCCTGTGCCAGATCCAGATCGAAGCCGACATATTCGCCGTTATCGTCCTTGTAGCCATATGGCGGGAACTCCGCATCGAAGCCGACAATAAACGTATTGTCGTCCTCTCCGTCCGCCGCCCGTGCCGGTGTCTGCATCGATACAATCGGTCCAAGCAGCAGCGCCATCATCAAAATTGCGGTCACTAGCCGTTTCCATTTTGCGTTCATAATGTCTTCCTCTCCTGTTTTTCTATTTAATATGCAGAGATATAGGATCTTGCTGTACTGCCCGGAGCTGCCTGCCCCTTCGGCACAAGCCGGATCTCTATCCCTTCCAATCGTTTTGCATAGCCGGCGGTTCCTGCCGGTGCGCCGTTTTTCGCCCAGCCTAGCCAGCCGAAGCTCTGCGCATGCACACGATAGTATACATCATAATGCCGTTGCATGTCTCCTGTCAATGCAATACAGATGGCTTCGAGTCTTTTTGCCTGCCCGGAGGTGCCGCTCATCGTTCCATTTCTGCGCCATGCAGATGGATTGTTTGTCGGTTCCTGCCAGCCGTAGCTCTGCACATGGGTTGTGTAGCAGATGCCGCCGGAATACGGTGCATTCGTCAGCTTGATCTCAATTCCTTCGAGACGTTTTGCCTGTCCGGAAGTGCCGCTCATCTGACCATTATATTTCCAGCCCTGCCAGCCGTAACTCTGCACATGGGTACGATATGTAACATTCGGGCTGTCCGCACCCGCGATCTGCGGATTCATGCTCTGTCCCGGCACCGCGTAAAATGCATTCACAAACTGCGATGCGATTCCCTGCATATTCCGGTTGAATCCCGCACCCTTCTTCACGACCACGATCTGAATGCCCTCCAGACGCTTCGCATAACCTGCGGTTCCTGCCGGTGCGCCATTTGCCGCCCAGCCAAGCCAGCCGTAGCTCTGCGCATGCACGCGGTAATAGACATCATATTTATCCTTGTCGGATCCGGTCAGTTGGATCTTGATTGCTTCCAGACGTTTTGCTTCCCCCTGCGTGCCGTTCATGTCACCGTTCGCAGACCAAGGCAGCCAGCCATAGCTCTGGCAATGCGTCGTGTACTGGATTCCTATACCGGAATTACCAGATACTTTGATTTCGATTCCCTCCAGTCTTTTCGCTTTTCCGGAAGTCCCGGACATCATGCCGTTCTGCCGCCAGGTGTTCTCCCATCCGAAGGTCTGGATGTGCGTGCGGTAAGACACTGTCACATCCGGCGTTACAACCGGCGTCGGTGCCGGTGTCGGTGTAGGCGTTGGTGTCGGTGCCGGTGTCGGCGTCGGTGCCGGCGTCGGGGTTGGTGTTGGCGCCTCCGTCGTGGTCGTAGCCGCCTCCGTCGTAGTTGTTCCCTCACCACCCGTTCCCGGTTCTGGATTTGTTCCCGGATCTGGGTTTGTTCCCGGGTCTGGATTTGTTCCCGGATCCGGGGTTGGTTCCGGCGCCGGTGTGACTGTCACGCTCTTTTTCTTGATGACAAACGTCTTGTCTGCCCCACGCAGATACGAAACATACAACGTTCCATCCGCCGCACAGATCGTCTGCGATGTAGAATACGAATCGAGTGAGACTCCTTCCTGCGCAAATTGGTCATTTGCCACATCATACCGGTACAGATTGGTTGTCCCTGTATAGGCACCCGATGTGAGCACGAACAGTGTTCCCTGCCTGCACACCGGAACTACATCCGAGATTGTGCCATCTTTCATTTTTGAGCAATGCCATGCTTTTCCATCATACCGGTTGACAAGTATGCCTTCGCTGCATGTGGCAACATACAGGTTTTTCCCATCCGTTGCCATGCCATACGTGCTTCCTTTTGTCGCTGCATCACTCACTTCTTTGTGGTTTCCATTTGCATCTAGGCAAAATGTGTGAACCGCCATCGTCCCTGTATTCCGTATAGACGCATACATCGAGGAGCCTATCGAAAGGAGCTTTGGTTGACCTGCAAAATGATTTGTCCCGGCGGTCGTGTAATAGCTTCCGAGATTGGTTGTCACGGACAAACTTCCGGCTTTGAAGCATCTCGCATATGCGGTCGTATTGTTCTGCGTGTATACAAGATACACGCCATCTGCGCCAGCCTGCATATCAAAATCCGCAGCTCCTGCGATCGTCTGTTTCTCTGTCACGCGACTGCAGGATGCATCCAACTTTTCAATCTCTATCCCTGCTGCATCCGCATATGCAAAATAAAACAATCCATTATAGGCACAGAGCTTTACTTCATTTCCATAGTTCTCGGAGATTTTCTGCTGATACAGTTTTTTCCACGTGTCCTGCTCACAGGAATATAGCGTAAGCGCTGCATCATCTTTCGTATACGTAAGCACGTACGGTTTCTGTCCGCAAAGCGTCATCGCTATCTGGTTCCATGCATTTTTGCTATTTCCGGCTACAGAGGCAAATCCACAATCCGTCCATTTCGCAGAGTCCGAAACCTTCGGGAAATCCACCTTTAAAGTAATCTGACTGCCCTTGGCACTGCCGACCTCACTGATCACGATTCCAGAATTCGTTCCATCTGAGAAAGTCAGTGCGCCATCGGAGAGACCTGCGGAAAGGTCGGATTTGCCGATGGTTGTCCGTCCTTCTTCTTTGGAAAGATATGCTTTATAGACGCTCTCTGCCATCTGGGAATATCCTGTCTGCCCCGGTTGCGGACGGAACACATACACACCGGTCTGTCCATACAGATTGCTTAAGCCTTCGACTGCCGGGTTGATCCGATAGACAATCACGCCGGATCCTCCAATAAACCGGTCATAGCTGTCGAGACCCGTATCCTTCTTCCGGAATTCCACAACAAAAAGCTCCTGCTCATTGAGCGGTGATTTCAGAATATATGCCGGATGACCGTCCTGCTTATCCTGCGTGTCCAGTGTCAGCGTCTGCGATGTAGTAACCGTATCCAGCATAAGCCAGCCGCCCACTTTCATCCGCATATACGCAAGCGGATAAGACATTCCATAATCTGCGCCGCCCATGATATCCCAGTTCCCGACCGGATAGGTTCCATCACTTGTATAAAGATCCGGGAAGCCAAGTCCATGCAGGAATTCATGTGCGAGTACACCGGATTCCTGAGCCATCGTCGTATTGCCTGCACCTAAAAACTGTGGTGTATTGATCATGTTATAATGTCCGACTTCCTTCCCACCATATCGTAAGTTCTTATCTGTCGGATAAAATGCGTGATGCGCGACGAGTGAATTGCCGGATGTCTGGGATTCTTTCTCCGACTTCATAATGACAGTGAGATTGTCGATGTATCCATCTCCGTCATAGTCTAACACCTGCCCGGAAAGTGCCGGAATGTTCGCCAGGATTTCACTCACAATCGTCGTATCCATATTTCCACCTGCCTGCACAGAAGCTTCCGTAACCGAAAGTGCACAGGCAGAAAGTGTTGTGCCATCATCCTGTGGGAAATAATTTTTCACACGAAGTTTTCCATAGGAAACAGCAGACAGATAATTCGTGAAAGAACGGTTCTTGGAACCATCATACAAACCTAGGATTTTCGCACGGTTTGTTTGGAAATATGAAGCGCCTTCCGAATCTCCCTTAAAATACGCAAACACAACAACGTTCGCATAATTCTTTGCGTCCGCTGCCTGCACCATCGTCTGCGTGTTGTTCATCCCCCAATTCGTAATAAATAAAATCCCCGCCAGCAGGATTGCAAGAATCCTTCTCCCATATCGTACATTTACGGACACACCGCTTCCGTATCGTCTGTGTAACATATGTGTACCTCCCGTTTCTGTCATGGTTTCATTATATGGGATACTGCCAAAAATAACAATAAAAAAACCCGGGATATTCTCCCGGGTGCAAGTATTTTGTTTCTACCCTGCCACAAGGCAGCCATGGTTTTTATTTTTTCTGCACATTGTCCGACTCTGTTTCATCGTCTGTTTTTGTCTCTGTGGTACCGGCGTTCCCAGCGTCTGTATCCTCTGCATCCGCATCCTCTGCATCTGCTTCATGCAGCAACACGCTCTCATCCTGTGCATGCAGATCTTCTTCCGGCAGGTATGGCTTGAAGCATCTGAGCATAATGTACGCCCACAGATAACCAACCGCACCGAATCCAATCACCACATACACGATGATTGAAATAATGATATCGTAATAGAAACACCACGCAATCACAAGATAAGTCAGCAGCATCAAAAGTGTCATCGGGAAATTCTTGATGCTCATCAAAAATGCATTCCGAAGCTGAACCTTCCACGAATTCTCGAACTTCGCCTGCAGGGCAAATGCATAAGTAAACGTCATAACTGCCAGGGTAAGAAGCACAACACTCACGAACAAAAACGGCTTCGCGATTACATTTCCGGTTGCCTTCCACTGTGTCATCCAGAACCAGATATCTACCGACAGAATGAAAAATGCGACTAAAAAGAGCAGCCACATACCGGTTGCCTGCTTGAAGTTCTGCTTGAAGCTCCGTGTATAGAACTTCCAGATATATCCGTCGTCGCCGGAAATTCCTTTCATCGCCGTATAGTAAAGTGAAGTAAATGCTGCGCCGATCGTGATAATCGGAACGCATGAGAGTACAAACAGAATGGAAAGCAGCATCGCATCACCCACTCTGCTCAGCATCCTTATAAATATATTGTCATAGTTCATTCCTGATTCGCCGTTATCTGCCATGTATCCAACACTCCTGTTTTCTTTTTATTTTATCCCACCAACAGACCGCATCCGGTCCGCAGTCGTTTCCGGTATGCTCCTGCGTCGTATCTGCAATCATCCGTACCAAAACCGCACATAATAGTTTATGATACCATCTTCGATATTTATTTTCAATTAGATATCAAGTTTTTTACGCCATTTTACTTGACAAAACGCAGTTTTACTTCTAGATTATAGAGAGCGTGAATAAAAAGGCTTATAAACAGAAACACCTACTACATACAGGAGGAATATCATGAAGACACCATTTGTAACGAAAGCACAGGTCGAAGAGATTGCAAAGACATACCCGACTCCGTTCCATATCTACGACGAGAAGGGCATCCGTGAAAATGCAAGAAAATTAAAGCAGGCATTTGCATGGAACAAAGGTTATAAAGAATATTTCGCAGTCAAGGCAACTCCGAACCCAACCATCCTGAAGATCCTGAAGGAAGAGGGCTGCGGTACCGACTGTTCTTCTTATACAGAGCTTCTGATGTCAGAGAAAATGGGCATCACAGGTTCCGACATCATGTTCTCATCGAACGACACACCAGCCGAGGAATTTGTCCTCGCGAAGAAGCTCGGTGCGAACATCAACTTAGACGATTACACACATGTACAGTTCCTGAAGGATACATGTGGTGTTCCTGAGACAGTATTCTGCCGTTACAATCCGGGCGGAACCTTCTCGATCTCCACAACCATCATGGACAACCCCGGCGATGCCAAATACGGCATGACGAAGGAGCAGTTGTTCCAAGCATATACGGAGCTGCGTGACGCAGGTGCGAAGAAATTCGGTCTGCATTCGTTCCTTGCAAGTAACACGGTCACAAACGACTACTACCCAACCCTTGCAAAGATTCTGTTCGAGGTCGCTGTTGAGCTGAAGGAAAAAACCGGCATCGAGCTTTCCTACATCAACCTGTCCGGCGGTGTCGGTATCCCGTATACACCGGATAAGGAAGGCAATGATATCCTGAAGATTGGCGAAGGTGTGCACAAGGTATTCGATGAGGTGCTTGTCCCTGCCGGACTTGGCGATATCAGCCTGTTCACAGAGCTTGGCCGTTTCATGCTTGCCCCTTATGGACATCTGGTTACAAAGGCAATCCACGAGAAGCATATCTACAAGGAGTACATCGGCGTCGATGCCTGTGCGGTAAACCTGATGCGTCCGGCTATGTATGGTGCTTACCATCACATCACCGTCCTTGGCAAGGAAACTGCACCTTGTGACCACACCTACGATGTGACCGGTTCCCTGTGCGAGAACAACGATAAGTTCGCGATCGACCGCAAGCTTCCGAAGATCGACATGGGCGATTATCTTGTAATCCATGACACAGGTGCTCACGGCTTCGCAATGGGTTATAACTACAACGGCAAACTCAAATCCGCAGAGCTTCTGCTGTGTGAGGACGGCAGCGTAAAGCAGATCCGCCGTGCCGAGACACCGGAAGATTACTTCGCTACGCTGGATGGCTTCTGGGATGTAGAGGTGTAAGAGCATATAAATAAGAACGTGTAAGACGGAAACACCCCACCGGTCATAGATCGCACCGGTGGGGTATTTTATATTTAAAAAGGAAAGGGTTTTAAATTGTGATTACTTTACATTTTCTATTCCGTCCCCCTGATAGGCGACACGGAATCTGCCATAAGACACATACGTCTTAGCCTTATGTTCCGGATCCAGAGGATCTGTCACGGATATGTACTTCGCAGTCCCATCCAATATACTATCAAATGCATGGATCGCATCTTCTAAAATATCCGGATAGAGGGAATTGCCGAATCCTCTGAAATCATGATGGGAATTATACATCAAATCATATTTGTCCTTCATGGAACGCAGACGTTCAAGTCCTGCCTTCGCTTCCCGGATCCGTTCTTTTTCCCGTCCCGGCTCCGGAACCGCCAGATAATAGTTGCAGTTGCAGGCATCTCCAAGCAACAGTGTCTTCGTCTTGTCATCCAGAAATACCATCTCGCCAAATGTATGTCCCGGACAGTGATATGCCGTTACCGTCCTGTCTCCAAGCTCAAACACCTGCCCATCCGTAAGCGGAAGCTTCTCCGGTGTCTTCGGCCATGGCCGCACATCCTCATCCAGATTATAGTCGTAATGTTTATCCGCCCGGTCTGCAATGATCTTCGCATAGCTCTTACGGAAATCCACAGTCGGAAGTGTATTTCCGCTATCCCAGTCCATATCCGCCGGGTGAATATAGATGGAGTCGAAGAATCCGGCTCCACCAATATGGTCGCCATGGTTATGTGTCGCCACAACATCATACGGTTTATCTGTGATTTTGTTCTCTATAACCCATCTGAGATCCCCGATTCCGGTTCCACAGTCTATCACCAGCGCCCGCGTGCTTCCGACAATCACAAACACACTCACACAGTCAAATTCATCAATTTCGTAAATTCCATCTGCAAACTCATAATACGGCAATTTTCTCGTCACCATGTCTCACGCCTTCTTTCTCTTCTGTCCGCCCTGGTAACAGTCGATTGCGACTGCAAGAAGCAGGATCAGTCCTTTAATAACACTCTGGAAATTGGAATTAACACCCATCAGCACAAGTCCGTTATCGAGGATACCGAGGATGATAACACCTACAACCGTACCGCTGATTTTTCCTTCACCTCCAGCAATGCTGACACCACCTAAGCAGGCTGCCGTCATACAGTCAAATGCATAGGAACTTCCTGCGCCCGGCTGCGATGCGTTTGTTCTGGCAACCATGATGATTGCTGCAATGCTCGCTGCAAATCCTGCAAAAGAATACACGAGTACCGTCAGTTTATTGACATTGATACCTGCAAGTCTGGCTGCTTCTTTGTTTCCGCCAAGTGCATAAATATTTCTGCCAAGGTATGTCTTGTTCATGACAATCCAGCCAAATACAATGAAGATCACAAACAGAATAACCGGAATCGGAACCGGTCCGATATATCCCTGTCCGACTGTCAAAAATGCTTTCGGCATACCGGTAATCGGATAGCCGCCGGTGATCAGATATGCCACGCCCTGCAGCACAAGCATCATGGCAAGTGTTACAATAATGGGCGCGATATGCAGCTTGATGGCGACGACGCCGTTGATGGCACCAAATGCAACGCCAAGTGCAATACCGATAATCACTGCAACCGGAATCGGCAACCCGACATTTACCATACAATAGCCCATAACCATGCCGACGACCGCCATGATTCCTCCGACCGACAAATCCATACCTCCGCCGATCATGACCATCGTAACGCCGATTACAACAATTCCGAAAATAGATACCTGACGTAAAATATTGATCAGGTTTGCTACAGATAAAAAGTTCGGTGCAATAATCGAGAAGATAATAACGACTGCCACCAAAAATACATATATACCAAATTTCTTATAAAAAGTTATAAATTTATTACTTGTTTTTTCCATGTTCCTCGCCTCCTGATGCTAAATCCAGAATATAGTTCTGGTCGAATTCTGATTTCGCAAGCTCTCCGGTCTTCCTGCCCTCGTAGATGGTGATAATCCGGTCAGACATACCCAAAAGCTCCGGCATATCCGAGCTTACCATAATGATTGCCTTCCCTTCACCGGCAAGCTGATTCATCAGTTTGTAAATCTCCTGCTTGGCACCGACATCGATTCCCCGCGTCGGTTCATCAAAGATGATGATTTCACTGTTTGCCGCAAGTGTCTTTGCGATTACAACCTTCTGCTGATTACCGCCCGAGAGATTCTCCACCCTTTGCTCGAGGGATGGTGTCTTGATCTGGAATTTCTCCTCATAATCCTCGGCAATCCGGTTTTCCAGCTTCTCATCAACGAATGGTCCTTTGGAGATGCCACGCAGGTTATTTACAACGACATTCCATTTGATGCTCATCCGGAGAAATGCGCCATGCGCCTTCCGGTCCTCCGGGATATATCCGATTCCATGCCGGATTGCCTGTTGACATGTACGGATATTTGTTTCCTTGCCATTTACAAAAATCTTTCCGCTTTCAATCGGATCAGCACCATAGATTACCCGCATCAGCTCGGTACGGCCGGCGCCAACCAGTCCGGCAAATCCAAGGATTTCTCCCCGGTGCAGGGTAAACGAAATATCATGGTCTCCATTTCCTGTCAGATGCTCTACCCGCAATGCTTCCTCGCCGATCTGACTGATACGCGACGGATACGATTCCTTGAGTTCACGGCCTGCCATCATCGTGATCAGCTTCTGCCTGTCGATGTCTTTTATATTTTCTGTGCCAACATAGCAGCCATCCCGCATAACCGTTACGCGGTCCGCAAGCTCGAACAACTCCTCCAACCGGTGGGAGATAAAGATAATCGTCACACCTTTTGCTTTTAATTCTCGCACAATACGAAACAGCGTCTCGACTTCGCTGACCGTCAGTGGTGCAGTCGGCTCATCCATAATCAGGATCTTTACATTCCGGCTGACTGCCTTCGCAATTTCGACGAGCTGCTGATGTGCCGGTGACATTGTCTTTACCTGTCGGGATACATCAATGTCTACCCGAAGGTCATCAAATATTTTCTTCGCACGCGCCTCGCGATCTTTGACGTCGCAGAACGCACCGGGTTTCGTCTTGTCACCGAGAAATACATTTTCCGCTGCGCTTATGCCAGGCACCAGCGTAAATTCCTGATAGATGACCTCGATTCCCAGATCTTTTGCAAGCTTCGGTGTCATCTGGTTGTATTGTTTGCCTTCCAGTTCAATCGTTCCGGAATCCGGAACAATTGCTCCCGACAATACCTTGATCAGGGTTGATTTTCCTGCTCCGTTTTCACCGATCAGAGCGTGGATCTCGCCTTCTTCTACATCGAACGATACATCATTGATTGCGATAACGCCGGGATATGTTTTTACGATATTTTTTACACTCAGTATGTTTTTCACAGAGTTCATCCCCTTTCTAAGAATGCCTCCGATGATTCACCAGAGGCATTCTTTTTGCAATCTTTATTTGTCTGCTTTATAGTAATCTGCGATATTTGCCTTTGTTACTGCGTGGATCGGAGTTTCGATTGCCGCATCAAATGTCTTGCCGTCAACCAACTCCTGGATATATTTCGCTACAACACTTCCAAGCGCCTCGAAGTACATCGTACCTCGCATGCATGTTCCGTCATTGATACCCTTCAAAGCCTGATTTGTACCGTCACAGGCGAATACGCCGAAGTTTTCGTTGTCCTTGCCTGCTGCCTTCACTGCCTCAACAGATTCTACCGCTGCCGCATCACCATAGCACACGATTCCGTTCAGGTTCGAATATTTCTGAAGCATCGTCTCTGTCGTTGTTGTTCCGGATCCTACAACATCCTTACCGATATCAACGACTTCCAGAATATTGACATTCGGAGCTTTCTCCTTGATTGCATCCTGGATACCCTGTCCACGATCCTGCATGTCCTGATTCTGATAGGTTGTATATACTACGATGTTTCCTTCGCCGCCGAGCTGGCTGTTCAGCCAGTCTGCTGCCATATCACCGATCTGTGTTCCGATAGAATACTGGTCAGTTTTGAGCACGAGATCATGTACTGCTGTCTCAACACCACATTCAATAATCTTGACGCCCTTTTCCTGTGCTGCCCTGAGCGCATCGTCACAGGATGTATCGGATACCATCGCTACGATGTAATTACAATTTCCGGTTACCATGTTCTCGATTGCAGATACGGCTGCTGCCGAATCGTTATCGAAGCTTGCAGATACATAATCCCATCCACGATTGTCACATTCCTCGTGAAGCTTCTCATCGATTCCAATCATAAACTCCGTCTGGAGTGTCGGCGCCAGGAATCCTACCTTTACTCCACTTCCAGATGTGCCGCCCTTTCCTGCGGAACATCCTGTCATCATTGCTACTGTCATAACTACTGCCAACAAAATACCAAACAATCTCTTTCGTTTTTTCATAGTCATTTCCTCCTCATTTTCTTTGTTTTTTCTTCCGTCAGATACAGGGAAATGGCAGAAGCACGTCCGGCTTCCGGTGGGATCATTTCGATGTATCTATCTGATGGTTTTATTATATGGAGGATCTGCCCTTCCCACAATCGGACAAGTTTCGGATTTAGGGAGAGGATTTTCAGTTCTTTCTCTCCCTTGCGAAAATAACCACCGCAATTACAAGAATTGCGATTTCCCAGATATAAGAAAAATAGCTGTAAAGAGAAAGCCCCGCTGACAGATTCAGAAGAAGCACCATGGACAGACTGCCCAAAACAGTGCCGCGCAGGTTCCCTTTTCCTTTTAGAAAGTTTATTCCGCCAAGACACGCTGCCGCAATTACCGGATACAGATATCTCCTGCCAATACCGGCACTGCCGCCATTGGTGATGAACAAAAAGATCATTGCCACCTGGGCAAATACAATACCACTGATTCCACAGATAATCATGCGGCAGATATCAAAACGGATTCCGCTGTTTTTGACCGAGGTTTCATTTTCTCCCAGCATCCGTACGTATTTCCCATAATATGTATGTGTAAGCAGTAACTGCAGGAACACATAAATTACAACTGCAATACCGAAAAAAATCATCCAGAACATGTAGGAACCATAGTAATTCTTCGGGATCGGCGCCTGAATCGCATCCCCGAACACGGCAGCTATCCCCTGATAGATCTGCTGCAAAATAAAAGTCAGCAAAATAGGGTTTACACGGATTTTGCCAATCAGAAGCCCCTTTGCCATCCCGAACAGCATCTGTGCCAGTATCATAACCGTTAAGCTCACCCAGACCGGAAACCCTGCCCGCAGGCATAGTCCGCCCAGGCATGTCGTCATTGCGATTTCCGCCATAAATGCGAAATCTAAAACACCACTCAGCATCTCGAGCGAGAGTCCCATCGTCAACAGTACGATAATCACAAACTGATGCAGCACATAGTCTGCAGAAAGTCTGGAGAACAATACGATAGCAAGAACCAGGATCAAAACGATATTTCCGATTTCCATATGATATTTATCATAGAATGACCGCACAGTCTTCAAGCTATCACCTCCAGCCGGTCCGCAACATCCACACAGACTTTACTCTCGTTTTCGAGCAGAAGGACGCTGCTTCCTCTTCCCACGATCTCCCGCAATTCCCGTTTCAGCCATGCGACTTCCCGGACGTTTAGATTTTGCAGCATGTTTTTCAGGATCAGCACACGCGGATGAAACAGCTTATAACGATAGATTCCTATTTTCCAGGCTTCTGTCTCAGGGTTCAGCAGCTCGATGTCCCGCCTGTCCAATCCCAGGAAATTATCTTCCAATATATACTTTTGCTGCTTCTGATAAAACCCGAATGCTGAACATATGCGCGGATATGTCGGGAGAAGAATGTTTTCCTCGCTGGTCAGATTCTCGCAGATTTCCGTATGGTTTCCATACTCCATAAGCGCAATCCGGTGCTTCATAAGCTCCTGTATGTTTTTGTAGGCGATGATCTCGCCATCTAACTCAAACCGCGACTGCATGGCATTGGAACGAAGGATGTCCGACCAGACACCATCCACCTGTCCGGGGGTACCGAGTGCCGCAAGGATTTCCCCTGCCCGCATCGAAATCTGCGGCTGCCAGCTGCCATCCCGGAACGTCTCCCACACGAAAAAATCCACCGGCTTTCGCTGTGGTTTCCCGCTGGCATCGCGTACTTCCGGTATGGTAGTATCTGCCGCCTCCAGACCGCGTTTTAATATCTCGTCAATCATCCATGTATCTTCGCTTTGACAGATCTTTTTGTAGATGGTATGATGCCGGAACAAAATCACTTCATCAAAGAAAGGGTCCGTGAAATCTGCCCGGTTATCGATTGATATAACCGTAATACCGTCCTGCTTCAACCGGTTCACAAACTGTCTCAGCTTCCGGCGTTCTTCTCCCGGAAAACACGACACAATCTCCCGCAAAACAAGAATACGCGCCCCCTGTGTGATGGCGCGTACCATCCCGATCAGAATACGGTCTCCGTTCTTCAGATGGCTGCTATGTTCATCTGCCGCATAAGGCAGATCGTATTTTTCAAGCAGTGCACGTCCCTGTATATGCAATGCCTTTTCATTCAACCGGATTTTACGCAGGCTGTTTCTTCGTAACAAAAAAAAATTCTCGCTGACATCGAGCGAATCCATGTACACCGTGTCTTTGGAGATCACAAAAATGCCGGCATCCTCAAAATCCCGTTTTCCTTCCGGCTTCCATGGTTGTCCATCCAAGTAAATCCGGCCTCTTGCGAGCGTTCCTTTCCCCTCGAAAAAGTCCGCCAGTATCTCCTTGCTGTTTTCCACGCCTGCAACGCCCATGCTGTACCCCCGGCAGATAATCAGGTTCAAATCTTCAATCTCATGCCTGGCCGGTCTGCTGATATTCACATGTTCCATCCGAATAATCTCATGTCTCATAATCCATGCCTGCTTTTTCTTTCCTGTTTTTCTAAATCACAGATCGTTTCTGTCTACTTTCTTAGGAAGCCAGATTTCTACATCTGTTCCGATTCCGGTCGTACTGTAGAGACGGAGACCATAACGGTTTCCAAATGCGAGCTGGATCCGCTGGTTTACATTGCTCAATGCAATTCCGTTTCCGCGCTTCCCGTTCCTGTCAGTTCCATGTGCATCCATTCCCGCCGTCTCTCCGTGCGTGCTTCCATCGTCGCCGCTCTCCCGGCGTTCCTCCGTCTGTTCCAGTGCCTGTCTCATGGAAACGAGGGTATCCCAGTCAATTCCTGTTCCGTTATCCGATATGACAACAACCAGTTCCTGATCTGTCGTATAAATCCGTATTGTCACCTTTCCGTTTTCCGCCTTCGTCTCTAAGCCATGGAAGATTGCATTTTCCACAATCGGCTGCAGCGAAAGCTTGGGAATCAGATAATTCCCGACTTCTTCCCGGTCATCCTCCACATTGATTTCAAGGGCGAATTTATTTTCAAACCGGTAGCTCTGGATCAGGAAATAATTCTCAATATTCCGAAGCTCATCGCGGATTGTCACAATGTTTTCTTTGTTGCTGATGCTATACCGGAAAAAAGCCGCCAGTGCCTTCGCCATACGGGCAATGCTGTCACATTCATATAAAAGCGCCTCACTTCGTATACATTCCAGCGTGTTGTACAAAAAATGCGGATTGATCTGACTTTGCAAGGCGGCAATTTTCGCCTGCTTATTCTGCACCTTGACGGAATATTCCTCCCGCAGCTTCTGCTGCACACGCTGTTTCTCCCGATAGTCATCCTCCAGTTTTTTTATTTTCTTTGTTTGTATCCGATGCATCAAAAGGATTGTCCCTGCCCAGACAATCACCGCACCCACACATATCCAGATTATTTTTCCCATGTTGTGCCCTCGCATTTCACTTCGTCTGTCAATAATACAGCTTCCGGTATTCTGCCGGCTTCACACCGACAACCTTCATAAACTGCTGACTGAAATATTTGGCATCCTTATACCCGACACTTTCGCCGATTTCATACACCGGAATCTTCGTGTCCCGGAGCATCTGCTTTGCTTTCTCCATCCGGATTCCAAGCAGGTAGTTCGAGAAGTTCTCACCGGTTTCTTTCTTAAAAAGTTCTGAGAAATAATTCGTGTTGAAGCCTATGGTGGCGGCTACATCCTCCAGCGTGATCTTCTCTGTAAAATGCTCTTTCATATAGGCGATTGCCTCCAATACCGGCTTGCGTTCGCGGTTTTCCCGTTCACTACGGCTCTCTTTGATCAATTGCTGCACCTGACGGATCACATAGTCTCTCAAATCCGCAACTGTCGACAGATTCTCCAACACCTCCTGCTGCACATCCACATCAAATGTATCTGCTATTTCCAGAATGTCATAAGTACTGCGGAGCAGCCACAATCCCATTGCATAAAATTCGCTTGCAAAAAGTGCCTTATCGCTTGCCAGCCGGAAGCATTTGTGAATCTGGTACTGACAGGCATCCGGTTGCATTGTCTCAACCGCTTTTGCGAATTCCTCATATTCATTCTGAAAGTCCTTTGGCGAAAATAGAGTGTGCGGCTCCTGACAATATTCGATCCGTCTGCTGTTTCCCTTGAAGAGCCGGCTGGCAGCCGCCTCTTTGCTCATCTCAATCGCAGTACTGATCTGCTCGAAGCTCTCGACTTCACTACTCACCCCGACAGTAATCCTGTAATGCTGAAAGTTCTCCAGATAATCGCTCAGCTCATTGAAAAAATCCGTAATCCGGTTGTCGATATTCTCCTGCTCCGTCTGGAAATAATTTAACAGCACCTGCACGGAATGATTCGACTGCACGGCCGCAATCAGATCGATGGTGCATGCCGAAAACGCATCCTCTGCCTTCTGCATGATCTTGCGGAGAACAAACTGCATCTGCTGTGTATTCTCTGCGACATCAATATCCCGGTCAAGCTTGAAGGTTAATCCCCGGAAGCACTTGTTCTCAAGCTGAAGTCCAAACTCCGTATTCGCGGCATCAATATTTTCCTGCTTCTGGCTTAGTATCTGTCTGAGGAATTCTTTGTGGCGCAGATATTTACTATCCTCCAGTTTTTTCTCTATCTGATCTACCTGTTGCTGCTTATCCTCACGTTGTTCTTCTTCCGCGACAATCTTCTGCAGCTGCCTGTTCAGCTCATCCTCATCGATTGGCTTGAGCAGATAATCTTCCACGCCATATTTCAACGCTTTTTGCGCATAGTCAAAGTATTTATATCCACTGACAACTATAAAATGGCATTTCACGCCCTGCTCGGATGCCTTCTGGATCATTTCCAGTCCTGTCAACACCGGCATCCGGATATCCGTGATCACGATATCCGGCGATTCGGACAGGATCTTCTCATACGCTGTCTGCCCATCTGTCACAAGTCCAATACAGGTCAGTCCCAGCCGATCCCACTGTATCAATCGTTTCACAAGCTGTCCCACTTTTACCTCATCATCTGCAATTAATACCTTTCGCATTCTGTTCATGTTACTCACCTCTGTATGTACTATCTTGTACCAACTGCTTGTTATTCAAAAAGAGCCTGGTAGTTTTCCCCCCAGACTCTGTGTATTTCTTTACTGTACACTAAACGTATACATCGTGTTACTCTGTAAACTCAGTGAATTCTCAAATGCTTTCCGTGTCACCTTCACTTCTGCACCAAGCACCGGATCGTAATACCGAATATGTGTCGAATTGTAGCTGATGACAAGCACATACCGCCCATCATCGATGCAGGCTGCAAACGGAATATCCCGATCCAGGAAATACAGCGCCGTCGACAAACTGATACCGGAGATATTGATACCGACACCATTCGTGTAATCCTCAAATACCTTCTCAAAAGTACCACAGTTTATCGCATCTGTAAGCTCCAGTGTACCTCCCGCATACTGTGCACACATATACGCACAGGTAAGCAGCGACTGATTTGCATCCGGATTCGGTGTCTCCTTGATCTCATCTGCGACTGTATTATAGCTGTCCGCTGCCAGACAGCGATAGATCGTATTTCCGTTGCTGTCCACAACAAGTCCTGCCTCGTCATCGACCACCCGCGTGATTGCGCTTCCGGCAGTTTCGTACTCGCCGATGTAGCCCGCATTGTCAAACACATAATACGCACCGTCACGTGTCTTCGTCTGCACCTGCATATCCTTGTAAGCCTCTGCTCTTCCGTATTTTGTCTTCCGGTAGCTTGCAGTATCCGACAGATAGAAATTCGATGGGAATACAATATCTAAGATATTCCATGCATAGCTGTCATATGTCGTATCCGTCGTGATCATCTTATTATTTTCCTCTTTCTTGTAGGAAATATAATCCTGATCGATTTCTTCAAAGAACTGGTTCTGTTTGCGTGCACGCGTCAGATAAATGGTATCATCCCCAACCGATGCATTCATGATATACACCCCATCCTTCGTGTAATCTTTCTTCTGTTCACCATTATCGCTCATGATAAACAACTCATACAATGGCAGGATTGCCTGTCCATCGGAAGTCATAATTACGTCTGCACTATGCGCACAGCCATAGATCAGATCATTTTCCACAAATCCAAGTGCCAGCAGCAGATCACCAGTTGCACAGGTTTTCTCATACGTTTCACCTGTCTCAAAATTCTGTATCGTGATTGCTGTGACATTTTCATCCTCGGCAGCATTCGGATAAGCAACCAGCTTCCGGTTCGCCGATACGAGATATTTGGCAGAAGGAATTCCCTCGACAATCGCAGTCTGCGTCATATCCGCAAGCGATACCTCATACAACGTTTCATCAAGCAGATAGTAGAATTTATTCGTCTGCGCGTTGTAATAGGTAAATCGTCCGGTCTCCTTCTTCATGATGTCGTAGCTCTCATCACATTCCACGAAGAACAGCTCCTGTGTCGTCATGTCTTCCGCCGAATAATAATACAGCGACATACCGTTTTTGCCTTCATGTTCGCCACGATTCATATATCCGTACACAACAAAGTAGATATTTCCATCCGCATCCATATCCGCAATATTGATATCCAGATTCGTGTTGAGTGTCCGGGCATCCGAGAAGCTGTCCTGCGGATAGCTGAATATATTCGTAAGCGAGCTGTCATTGTACTTGTACATCCAGAGTTGTCCAAGACGCACAAACGCTAAAATCCCATAGTCCTCAGATGTCACATATTCTGCTGACTCATTTGTCACGCCCATGCTGATGCTGTTTTTGTCCTTGCTAATGTAACCACTGTCAAAAAAGCTTTCCTGATACCGGTCGAAAGCAAGCAGCTTCACCGTCTCCGAACTCCGGTTATAGGTGACATTGTAGTATTCGTCGACCTGATAATAATGACTCTTCTTGTCATTCATGGATTCCACCACATAGGACATGTGAATCACAGCATATTCCTTGTCGATTTCCGTGATCGTCGGCGTCACGCCCGTCACAACCACAGGTGTCAGCCCGCCCCAAGTGATCTGCTCATAGGTTGCATTCAGATCGACATGTGCCAGACTTGACGTTGTTCCTGCCTTGTCCGTCTTCAGGTTATCAAATACAACATTGCCCTCGGACTCATTGACTTCCTTAATAAACGTCGTGTCATGGAAGTTTGTTGCAAAATCCACGATTGCCTTGGCATGCTGTTCCGCCAGATTTACCACACGGTTATAGTATCGCACCTCCGTACCATCTGCCGCCGTAATGATAAATACAAATACATACTCCCGGTTTTGCTGCATGTCCATCCGAAAATTCACATCATATTTCTTGCGTCCGTTCTCGACACTTCCAGGAACCGCGTCGCCACGTTCCACAAGGGAATCGCCTGCAATACTTCGCAGCTCATAGGTAAATGTCTCGCCATATTTTGCTTCATTATCAACAAGCACCGTCACACCATGATTACTGTTTAGTGGCACAATCCCATCCCGCATCAGGCTCGTCGACATCGTCTGCGTATATCCACAGGTCCGGTTAATAACCTTACCCTCGAATTCAAGATAGACATATGGAAGTGTCGGCTCGTCCAATTCGCTGGATACACGATCCAAGCCTCTGTTATTGAATTGATTTACCAGAAAGGCTGTGCCCACTGCAACCGCAATGAACACAAACGCCTTTATCAAAAACCGTTTCATAGTTAGAAATATTTTCTCCTTTTACGATATCTGCACCGACGAATATAAAATTCATGGCAGACCATAATCTCAATCATATGAAGCAATGTTTCGTCCGCATCCTTATAGCAGATCTTCTCATAAATCTTCTTCGCAATTGAAAACATCGCTACCTTGTCTGGATAAACTGCAAACATAGGACTTCCTTCATATTCCAGCCGGTCGCAGGCATCCTCCACCATAACCAGTATCAGCTTTGCCCGCATCGGATACATCGCACGCAAATATGCCCGGTCTTCCTCTAACTCCTGCTCATCCACAACCATGAGTTCCGGAGTGCGAAACTTATGCACATACATCTCATCGATTTCTTTCATGGAATCCTCTCACATAAAATGACATAAATAGACAATCAGTTTTTGGCTGATTGTCTATCTGTTTTTCTTATTTTATGCTTTGAAATCCTGTTTTGTGCGTCCGAATCCGTATCTCCTACTCATCACCAAAGGAAATACCAAGACGCTTTGCATACTTGACAACACTATCGTCCGGGGATACATATTTGAGCTTTCCTGCAGACTCTTCCATCGGAATTGCTGTCACTTCATTGTTACGCATAACAACAAGCTTGCCGAAATCTTTATTCTTGATCAGCTCGACTGCCTCTGCACCAAACAGGCTGGAAATCACACGATCATATGGATCCGGGCTTCCGCCTCGCTGTGTATGTCCCGGAACTGTCACACGGATGTCCATACCGGAATATTCCTTGATCTTATCTGCAACTTCATAAGCGACAGATGGATATTTCGCAGCTGCGGCTGCTACGGCTGCCTTACGCTCCTTCTTTGGAAGTGCTGCGACTTCTTTCGAGATTGCACCCTCTGCAACAGCAAGAATCGAGAATCCCTTGCCCTGCTTGGTTCTTCTGTCAAGTGCCTCACATACCTTGGCGATATCATATGGAATTTCCGGAATCAGGATGATGTCTGCACCGGATGCGATACCCGCATGCAATGTAATCCAGCCTACCTTATGTCCCATAACTTCTACGATAAATACACGGTTGTGTGAGCATGCAGTTGTATGGATGCAGTCGATTGCCTGTGTTGCAACATCGACCGCACTCTGAAATCCGAATGTCATATCGGTGCCCCAGATATCATTGTCGATTGTCTTTGGAAGTCCAATCACATTCAGTCCTTCCTGAGACAGACGGTTTGCTGTCTTCTGGGAACCATTTCCACCGAGAACAACCAGTGCATCAAGCTTCAGTTTGTTGTAATTTTTCTTCATTTCCTCAACTTTGTTGAGTCCTTCCGGTGTCGGCTCATCGATCAGCTTGAACGGCTGACGGGAACTGCCAAGGATCGTGCCACCCTTTGTCAGAATTCCAGAGAAATCTGACGGCTTCATCTTTACATAATTGCCATAAATCAATCCCTTGTAGCCTTCTAAAAAACCATATACTTCCACGTCTTCAAACGTATTATACAGGCCCTTTGCCACACCACGCATCGTCGCATTTAAAGCCTGGCAGTCACCGCCACTTGTCAACATTCCGATTCTCTTCATACTGTAACCTCCTTAATTTATGTGTCTCCTCTACAACAAAGTTCTTCCTTCCAATGCCCGAAGTAACGTCACTTCATCAATACATTCCAGATCGCCGCCGACCGGAACGCCACTTGCAATTCTTGTGACCTTGATTCCAGATGGCTTGACCAGCTTGGATATATACATCGCAGTCGCTTCGCCCTCCACACTGGAATTTGTTGCAATAATCAACTCTTCTACATCTTCCTGCTCCAACCGCAGGATCAGTTCCTTCAACCGGATATCTCCGGTTCCAATTCCCATCGCCGGGTTGATCACACCATTTAATACATGGTAGACGCCCTGATACTGTCCCACACGCTCATATGCTGCCAGGTCTCGTGGAGTCTCGACAACCATGATCAGCTTATGGTTCCGCTTCGGCGATGCACACACCGGACACAGCTCCTGATCAGTAATCGTATAACAGGATTTGCAGTACCGGATATTCTTCTTTGCATCTGTGATTGCTGCCGACAGGCTTTCCACCTGTTCTTCCGGCATATTGATAATATGGAACGCCAGCCGCTGTGCGGTCTTTCCACCGATGCCGGGAAGTCTTCCGAGTTCACCGATCAGCCGGTTTACTTTCTCTCCATAAATATCCATTAGAACGGCAAACCTCCGCCTAATCCACCGGTGATCTTACCCATGGAATTCTTCTGATCCTCATCCTGCATACGAATGGCTTCGTTCATAGCAGCCATGATCAGATCCTCGAGCATCTCGATATCGTCCTTGTCGACAACTTCCTCGTCGAGATGAACTTCTGTTACTTCCTTCTTGCCATTGATCTTTACCTTGACAACACCACCGCCGGCAGTTGCCTCATATTCTTTTTCTTCGAGTGCTTTGGTGGTCTCTTCCATCTGCTTCTGCATCTTCTGTGCCTGCTTCATCAGATTGTTCATATTTCCTGGCATCATGCCCATTCCACCATATCCACCTCTTTTTGCCATCTTTATATCCTCCTGATTTCTTATTCTTATATTCATACACGGTTTCCCATGCGTACTACCTTTTTATATGATTTGGACTCGCCAGATTAAAAGCTTACTCATGCATTTCGATGTCATCAAATACAATCCGGCTCAAATCCCAGTCCTTCTGCAGTTCGTGTACTTCTTCCCTGCCATCAATCTTGCGGAATGTCACACGTACCTTGCACTGTGCCATATTGGTCAGCTGCTCGCTCAGTTCATCGAGCTTGTCCTGATTCGCGAAATACGAAATCGCCAGATCGTTGTCTGGTGTATCCGCTACAACGAGTTCCAGCGCGCCAGATTCTCTTCCGGCAACCAGTGATGCCTGTCTGTAATAATGCTGCACCAGTCTCGGTCCGCGCTTGCCAATCGTCTTCCACGCTTTCGCAATCAGAAGCAGATCCTCGTATTCTGCCTGCGGATATTTGTCACGCAGATTCTGCTTGATGTGCTCGGATGAATCACCTGTTTGTGGTGCAACTGCCTGCTGCACTGTCCCTGCGCCTTCCGTTGCCGGCGGTGCAACTGCCATCACAACCGGATGTGCCTGCTGCTCTTTGAGCAGTTCCTTCGTCTCTGCAAGCTGCTGCTCCAGTGACTCGATTCGTGCCTGAATTCCTTCGATATCGTAACGCATCTCCGTCTTACAAAGCTTGATGATCGCGATTTCCAGCATCACACGCTTGGATGTCGTATATGCGATCTTCGCTGCGGCTTCCTGTAAAACATAGATTGCATGCATCATCCAGTCCTGTGTCATATCGCTTGTGAGTGCAACCATGCGCTGTTTTGTCTCCGCTGTCACATCGATCGTCATATCCGGGTCGATCGACAGCACCAGTATATTCCGGATAAATGCAGTAAATTCATTGACCAGCTGCAACAGATCCTTGCCCTGCCAGATTGCTTCATCTATGATCTTCAATGCACCAACCAGATCTTTTTCTTTCAGACATTCAAACAACTGAATGTAAACTTCCACATCCACGGCACCAATTGCCGCGAGTACTTTATCTAATGTCAGCTCCTCACCCAGATGGTAAGAGATACACTGTTCCAGAATACTCAAACCGTCTCGCATGGAACCATCTGCGGCACGCGCCACATATTCAACCGCTTCTCTGGTCGCCGCGATTCCTTCCCGATCAAGCAACTCCTGCAACCGATCTGCGATTACCTCCAACGGAATCCGGTGGAAATCATACCGCTGGCAACGCGACAGAATCGTCGCCGGAATCTTATGTGATTCCGTGGTCGCCAGAATAAATATTACATAGGAAGGTGGTTCCTCCAACGTCTTCAAAAGTGCATTGTACGCTGCGTCACGGAGCATATGCACCTCGTCGATGATATAGACCAGATACTTACCAGTTGACGGTGAGTAATTCACCGAATCCGTGATCTGTCTGATATTATCCACACCATTATTACTTGCGGCATCAACTTCGATTACATTCATCGCCGCACCTGCAGCAATCGCCTTGCAGCTGGCACATTCATTACACGGACTTCCGTTGATCGGATGCTCACAATTGACTGCCTTTGCCATCAGCTTCGCCGTCGTTGTTTTACCGGTACCTCTGGTTCCGCAGAACAGATACGCATGTCCCACGCGGTCATGCACGATCTGATTTCGGATCGTCGTCACAATATGTTCTTGTCCTTTGATCTCCTCGAACGCGTCCGGTCTCCACTTCCGGTACAATGCCATGTACGACATAAACTGCCTCCAACTCTATATATGGAAAATCTGATCCAGCATCCGAAGGGTCTTGAAGTTGCCCTTTGCCGTTATCTCGCCGGACATAAAGCCTTTCTGGAAGCTATTTTTGCCAGCCAAAATATTACGCAGCATCGTGCTTGATGCTTTCAGCTTCACATCGGCTTCCACATCCGCGCCATACTCACACTGTAAGACTTTCCCTACATGTATCACTAAATTCTTCCCCATATCCGGTACTATGATCACATAGCTTGCCGCAAATCCGGTCTCCGGATGGAAATTCTCATAAAATCCTTCGATAATATCGTCCTCGTAGACACTTGGTGGTTCTGGTGCCTCTTCCTCATCTCCAAGCATCTGCTTGAACATTGCAGCGAGTTCCTCAATATCCTCTTTCTGCTTCTTCACATAGCCATCATCTGCCACAAACTTGGAAAGCTGCTCACTCTCCTGTGGTGTCAGATTGATATTGTTCTGCTTGATCAGAGTGTTCTTTACCGCAGTGTTACTCGTCGGCAGTTTCCTTGTCTTCTTATTGATCAGGCGGTAAAAATCCTCTGCTTTTCTCTCAATCAGATTCAAATACTGGCTTTCCTGCTCCAGCACATCCGTCGAATCCACATACGTTGCGATTCCCGGCTCTGAAATGCCACCCAGCACATCCCATGCCTTTCGCAGTGACAGCTCTGCATCCTGTTCTCCATACGCTGTTGCAACGACAACCGGCATCATATAGAGCGATGCGATCTTCTCCTTATCGCCATACAGCCAGCACATATCCAGAAACTGCTGCATATAGCCGCCAATGCCGAACCATTCCAGACTCGCTGCCAGAATCACGCCATCGCAATCCTTCAACGTATTCGGAAGTGTCGCAATCCCTGACTTATCTTCATACATATTATATCTTGTGACTTCTACCCGAAGCTCCTGCAGAACCTGAATGATTTTCTCCACTACAAAGAGTGTTGGATCCTCCAGCAGTCCCCGGCCTCCGTAATACACATTTACCTTCACCGTAACACCTCATGTATTCACTGCCATTTTTTCTTTCGCATGCTACAAAAGCGCACACTATTACTATACCAAAAACAGGGGGTAAATACAATAATTGCGAGGAAAAAAGCAAATAGAAAAATCTGCACCGTTTTCAATCTGGAAAATGATGCAGATTTCTCTATTTTAATACCCTGCCGTTTTTTATGCTTCTGTTTTTTCGTCTGTGCCAATACCTGACGTCATATCATCAATCAGTCCATCCGAATGTTTTCGTATCTCCCGATTCAGTTCTCTGACTTCATCAATCGTCTGACATTTGTCCATGGCGGTCGTTATCAACCATGTGATAAATTGTAATTGTTTATTCGTCACTTCTTCTACCATACCTGTCACCTCCGACAAGCCCTTTCTCTGATTTTTCCACCTCACTATGTTCATACAGAGAAAGCACTTCTTTGATTCTCAAGTGTTCTTTGTGAACATAGTATACCACATTCATATATCTTTACATAGTTTTTTCTTATGAAACCCTCCTAAAGCAAAATCAACCATTTCACTGCCTGGTTTACGTGATTGAACCTCAGCATATTTATCTTCGCAAATTCCTGCATCTACTCCCGCCTAATTGGAGGGTTATATCCCGACACGTACACATCAAATGTACCTTCTCATTTCCTGCATCATAAAATATATATTCTGCCCGAAGCACAAATTCTACCGTACTCAGAAGATAATCTTCGGTCTGCTCCACGCAAACGCAAATCTGTTCCATTAACCTTCCTACCTTCTCAATGCGCCAAACAGCATGCAAGGTCTAACACTTTACTTTTCTCTTCCGGTAGCTACCCTATTTTACTTCGTTGCAGGCCATTCGACCGTGATAATCGACCGTGATAACAATCCCCTCCTCCGTGTTAAATACACAATCAACGCCACAGAAATGATATGTCACATACCCCTGCACCACCGACAGGTTTTCTACTCATATGTTGAAAGTTAGATAAGTACACCATCTCGTCGGATGATACCCAAACCAGTTACCTGTCATGAAGACATATGAATCGCCCTAATCCATGAGTTGACATGAACTCACACCACCTTTGACATAGCGCTCAATGACATCCTTCTCATCGACATATCCTGGAAACTCCAGATACGCGACCTCCACGTTTCACGTATCCAAGCAAGAAAGTTCCGCCATATATTCAAAAATGTTATAAGTTTTATTCTTAACCCTTAATCAAGAAAGGCTATCTCATCTTCAATGATCTTTTCTTTATGAAGCAGATTGTACTTTAATACAGAATAAAATATTATTACAATTCATGTTTTGTAGCAAACGCATGTTCGTTTTTTGTTGTTAAGACTTGATTTTTAACTATTTTTAAGGTATACTATTATTGGTTGTCTATATTAAATTAGACGCTTTTAGAGAGGATGAAAAACCATGAGAGTTTGTGAATTATTCGCGGGTGTTGGTGGATTTCGAGTTGGATTAGAAAGATATTCAAATGAGTTTGAAACCATTTTCTTCAATCAATGGGAACCATCATACAAAACTCAATTTGCTTATAATTGTTATGTACATAATTTTGGTTTGGAAAGTGTTCCCGAAAACGTAAGAAGATATACAAATGCAGATGTACATACCATCCCTAAAGATGAACTTCCAGACTTTGATTTATTAGTTGGTGGTTTTCCATGCCAAAATTACTCTGTAGCAGGTCCTAAATCTTCAAGAGGTATCGAGGGGGAAAAAGGTGTTCTTTGGTGGGATATCCGTTCAACCTTAGAAGCTAAGAACCCATCATATGTGCTACTCGAAAATGTAGATAGACTTCTTAAATCCCCTGCGTCACAAAGAGGCAGGGATTTTGGTATCATATTAAAATGCTTTGATGAATTGGACTACAATGTTCAATGGAGAGTAATCAACGCTGCCGAATATGGTAAACCGCAAAAGCGAAGAAGGACTTTCATTTTTGCATACAAAAGAAATTTAGCATATGCAACAACTAACGCCAATTTCTTTGATGTTATGTTCCCTTGCACCTATATCGGCCCAGTCAGAACATCTAGCATCAATGCATTAAATGTAAGCGAAATAAGTGAACATTATTCCTTTCATTTTGAAAAATCAGGAAATATGATAAATGGAATTATCACTTCGCAAGATATCAAAACTCCTAGCATAGAAGGAAACACAAGAACGCTTGGTTCTATTTTGGTTCCAGCTCCAGATAATAGTTATGATATAGAAAACGAAACTCCTTGGATTGAAGCCAAAGGTGCTAAGAGAAAAGAAAGAACAACCAAAGAGGGTTATACCTACACATTTTCAGAAGGTAGTTGCCCTTATCCAGATAATGAAAGTGTTCCAGCTCGGACAATGCTTACATCTGAAGGAACAACAAATAGAAGTTCCCATGTAGTCTTGGATCCTGTAACACATCGCAAAAGAATTTTACAACCAGTTGAGGCAGAGAGAATCCAAACATTCCCTGACAATTGGACTTTTCACGGAACACAAATATTGGAAGATGGTCAAACCATCGAAACAACCTTGACCAATAGGCAAAGATATTTTCTAATGGGAAATGCTTTAGTAACAGAACTCATAACTGATATGGCACCCGAAATCTTAAGAATCTATAATGAAGAGCATGGAAATTAATCCATGCTCTTTCTTTTTGCGTCTATCCTATCATAAACAACCCTTTTTTATATGAAATCAACTTCTTTTAAGGCATTTACCAAAAAACTTCCTTTAATCCAAATTTGCTGAGTATAGGAGTAAATTGTATTAGTTCCATTTGCTGCCTGTCCCTTAAAAGTCCATGGTTTATGAGTACTATTTGTGCTTGTACCCCTTACAAAAATATTGTATTTAGAGCTTTTAGGGAAATTCAATTCAACCATTGGAACACCCGTCTTATTTACCCTAATAGTTCCATCTTTTTTATAAACATAATCTTCTTTCAATGAATGATTGATAATCCTATCTCTTATAATCTCATAGATTTCTCTTATTGTTGTATTGATAAACTCATCAGTAAAAGTAAACCATTTAAACCCAAGAAACTTATTATCATTTAACGGAGCGTCTGTACTTGGTTCTTCATACATAACGCAAAGCATCTTATGTTCATTAAAGTATTGATAAAAGGAAGAATCTTCAAAAACAATATCTTCATCCATTAACTCATCAACATCTATAGTAAATAATTTTGTATCTTCAGTTCTCTTTTCATCTTGTGTAATCACAACAGATTTGCCTACTACGCCAATTTTCTCAAACAATTCAATATTACTTATCTTCTTGGATGTTCCTCCAAGCATATTGACTGCAATTGTTTCAGCGACTTGTTTTGGAATTATTGGTTTTGGAGGTTCTTCTCCTAATTTATGTGCTTTTGATAAACTCTGATATCGAATGCCAAAATGCTTTACCAATTCTTCTACCGTTTTATATCTATATGTGTTAGTCAATTCCCTTAATTTACCTTCCAATTCATTAAAGGAATTAATATTAACCGGCAATTTCTCCAGTTTTCGCTTTTTTCTTCCTCTTGAATTGAAATATTCCTGAAAAATGGTATCTACATATGATTTTTTCAGCCGAAACCTAGGCGTCTGTTTTGGCACAACTTTATATCGTGGAGCAATATCTATGTACAACAATTTATCTTTTATGGAAGTATGCAATAAAGGATATAATTCTTCTGGATTTTCACTTTTATCTGCTTCAATCAAATATTGTTGCGTAATCATCCAATCATTTTTAAATTTAGCTAATTCAGATTCATCATCAGCAATATCAAGGAATTTATATCCTAAAGTCGGAAACCTTTCATATTCTGCATATGGAACAACTTTTTGCCCCGGTTTTCTATTATAGACATAAAAAACCCACAACATATGAGCGATTTTATTATAAAAATGAGATTTTAAAAAAGTTTCCTTTTCAATATTCCCAATGCTTACTGCCGTAAGAGACATCGGTTCTTTTGCTTGATATTTATAGCCTTCCTTATTAGAATGTTGAACACCCGCTACTTTTAATTCTGTTGCTTTATATTCCCCATTCTGTTGCAAAATTTCCAAATCCGCTTCTTGCAAAGAATTTTGTTTCATTCCAAGAACACTTTGTTCAATAACACATCCAAGAATACCTTTTGCTGGTATTTGGCTATGAAACACATCTTTAGTGTCAATCTCACCAAAGGTTTTATCTTGCTCCAAAATTTTTAATTTTTCTACTATTTCATCTTTTGCAAAATATTTATCATGATATTCCATACATCACCCTCCCATATAAACATATATCAACTCAATATTGGATGTAATACATAATCATTGTTCAGCCTCAAAATTGCGTTGTCATCCAATCTCCTTCTAATAAAATCCCCCATTTACCTTTTTTGTTTAAATTTGCATAATCTATTTTACTATCTGTTATTGTCTCTTCTAAAAATCCGCTTTCATATAAAACATGTTGAAATGTTTTTCCAATTATCTCTTTTTCATACCTTTCAATATCTCTCGAATCCAAATCCCCATATGATAGCATCTTAAGCTCCTCCCAATCACTCTATAAAAAGCTCCTCTTCTTCCATTTTTTCATCAAAAATGGTTACTTCGATAAAGGCTTCAGTTTCGGGTACACGAGCCACAATCGCACAATCTATCACTTTTACACATTCATCTATATTATTTAAAATTTCTTTTCCCCAAAAATGAATAATAATCCATCCTAGAAAAGACAATTCTTGGTCTTTTTCCTTGTCTCTTTCAATATTCCTGCTTATCTTTCTTACCCAATATTCAGAATTGTTACCTTTTTCTAATTTTGGTTTTAACACTTTCCAATCCTTCCCATGAAAAAACTCACTATCACAAAAA
>ERZ773209.323-NODE-323-length-35009-cov-43.162213_pt1 | contig 35009 bp, 29 predicted proteins | sample MGYA00511109_ERZ773209 | MGnify/ENA primary metagenome ERZ773209 (study PRJEB29015, sample SAMEA2737786) | human gut metagenome | biome: human gut; feature: human-associated habitat; material: faeces | place: China | collected 2012 ...
ACGTTAATTAACTCTCTCATTTTCAATCGATTACATAAGAATTAACAGAGTATTGAAGAAATGAATTGGATATAAATGCCTTGCGCTCAGAATATCGAGGTCTTTTTGAACTTGACGATATGAAACGTTTTCCATATCGCTTGGAAGATTTTGAGCAGGAATCATACCAAATGCATTTAGAATTGAATGAACTGTTTGGAATGCGAGATTCAAAGTTGCTGGAAGAGTATGCTTCAAAACTTGGTGCTTTCCGTTTTGATTTTTATTTCGTGAAAAGTTCAAAGTCAGATATTAGTAGTGAGAAATCTGATGCAAAATATCCATATCGCCAGTTCTCGCCAACGCATCGTAGACAATGGTTGAAAAAGAATATTGGAGTAAAGATATACCGTGACAAGTTCCGTGTTCGTCCGTATGGTGAAAATGGTGATGATTGGCTTCACTTAGGTGACAGGTATTCCCAAAACCCGATTGGTGCAGGTCAAAGAATGGGAGGTTATCATATTCGACAGAACCAAATTGTTGGTGTCGTTGAAATATCACGTCTTAACAATTTGTATCTGCAAGACAAGTCTGGACGTGAGGGTTTGCAGGAAAATGAAGTTTTTTCTTTATTCAAGAAAATCTTGTTAGGAATCATAAATATAATGGAGACAGACCGAAATACTGTGATGTATAATCTGTCTTTATTATATGATTTGAATCATCCAAGAGAAAATGCCAAAAAACAAGCAGACAAAGCACAAAGTGCTGGAGAATATACGCAGGCCAATTATAATGCTTTAAGTCAGGGATATACAGTTGTCAAACAAGAATTAGAGGATAAAGAGGAGGAAGTCAGACTTTTGAGAAATTTAGCAAGTACAGGACTAATCATAACCTCATTTTCTCATGAATTGAATAATTTGTCTATCCAGACAAAAAGTAGATATGACAATATGTTGTATGCATTGAATCTGGTAACTTCGATAGATAAAGTCAAGAATTTGGGATTAAAGGATTATCAGAATCCTTATGAGGTTATCAAAACTCAAAAAAACTATGATGAACAAGTCCGTAGTTGGCTAGAGTTTTCTATCAATTCGATAAGTAAGGATAAGCGTTTGAGAAAGCTAATTCATCTAAAAAGCTATTTCGAATTGTTTAAGAAAACTTGGATCACTGTAATGAACGAACTTAATATAGATTTCGATGTGACAGGCTTTTCTGATGATATGCAAATCAAGGCTTTCGTCATAGACTTTGATACAATATTCAATAATTTGATTTCTAATTCCATATATGCGATTAAGGCAAAGAAATCTACAAGATATCGAAAAATCCGTATAGATGGGAAATTAGAGGATGAATATCTTTCGATTGTTGTTTCTGATTCAGGTAAGGGACTTGATAAGCAATATCAAAGTAATCCATCTGTAATCTTTAATGCATTCGAATCATCCAGGTGCAATAAAAATGGAGAAAAGATAGGTACTGGGTTAGGGTTATATATTGTTAAGGCTACGATTAACGAATATAAAGGTAGTTCTGTGCAAGTCCTCTATCAACCTGATGGATTTGCTATAAAAATAATGTTTAAAAATTAATTCGGCAATGTATAAATTAGGATATTTAGATGACGACAAAGGAAATAGAACCTCTTTTGCTCGTCAATTTGAAAAAAACTTTGACTTGCATGTGGTTGAAGATTTGAATGAAGTAAAGTCTTTGAAAGATTTGATGGATGTAGTCGAAAATGAAAATCTTGATGCTTTAGCTATTGATTTCCAGTTGGCTGCGAGTGGTGACATTCCATATAATGGGGATGAAGTTGTTGAGTACTTCAATATGCATAAAAAGTACTTTCCTGTATTTATGGTTACTTCTTTTGTTGCAGATGCTCTTAACAGAATGTATGATGTCTATCTCATCAACGATAAAGAGAAAGTTGAAAATGATGAATATCGTGGACAATTGATACAGAATGTAAACAATTCTATAGCTGCATACCAAAGACGAGTGTCTGCCATACAAGATAAGGCGATGTCTTTGGAAGAAAAGCAGAAAACTAAAGATGGCTTGTCTTTAGAAGAAGAGCATGAATTGCTTAATTTACATTTGGAGTTAAATGCTATTGACCCTAAAGCGAATCCTGTGTCTGCGGAGCAATTGCAAACAAAACCTTTGAAAGAATTGCAAGAATTAGTTAAGAATTCGAGAGAACTTTTAAAATCTTTAAGCCAAGATGAAATTTCGAGATAAATGTCCTCAAAGAAGTACAAGTGTTCCTGTAGAAAATGACTACAAAAAATATCGTAGCCAGCTTGCTGCAGATTTCAACCATAGATGCGGTTACTGTAATGATTTGGATAATCCAAGAAAGGAGTATTTTGAGATAGACCACTTTGTTCCCAAGAACATAATGAAAACAATGACTGACAATGATTATAGTAATTTAGTATATGCTTGTCATTCATGCAACAATGCCAAAAGAGCAAAATGGCCAAGCAAAAATGAACAAATAACTTTTGTTGGCAATGAAGGTTGGATTGACCCTTGCGATGCTAATTATGAGGCACAATTTGAGAGGACGACAACAGGTTCCATAAAACCAAAGACCACACTCGGGAAATGGATGTATGATAACTTGAAGTTGGGAAAAACTCAGCATGAATACCTATGGAATATTGAGCAATTAGATGAGATTTGCAATACATTTACAGCTAAGATGGCAGAAAATGCAGAAAATGTTGAATTTAACAAACAATTCTTTAAATGCTTGTTTGAATATCGGAAAAATATAAAGCTATTCTTTAAATAATGATACAAAGTATATTTGTTTTTTTGAAGCGTAATATTCCACAAGATTCTTTTTTGATAAATAGAATTTTTGTATCACTATATATTGAATATAATAAGATAGATAAGTATAATCACTTCATAGGCAAATATGTAATCTCAGAAAATGACAAAGATTATAGTGAGCTAATAAAAGTTCTTTCTTTTCTAAAGTCACAAAATGTGGAAGAGATAAGACTAGAAGATATGATTAATTTATTTGAGTTTGTCATTTCTCCTTCAGATAGAATAGTGACAGGTGCTATATATACACCTAAAAATATTCGAGATTATATACTTGGGCGATGTTTGGATACTATCCATAGTTTATGTGACATCCATGTTGCTGATATAGCTTGCGGTTGTGGAGGCTTTCTTATGGATGCAGCAAAAATAATACATCGTAAGACGAAGAAATCTTATTATGACATATTCCGACAAAATATCTATGGCATAGATATACAGTCATATTCGATAGAACGATGCAAAATATTATTGAACTTGTTGGCGGTTTCAGATAATGAAGTTACAGATTTCAAATTCAATTTACTTTGTGCTGACACATTGGATTTTAAGTCGGAGACATGGGATAGTTGTTATAGCAATTTTGATGTGATAGTTGGCAATCCACCATACGTATGTGGGCGTAATATGGAGGAAAATACCAAGATGAAAACGAAGAGGTATAATGTCTGCGATTCTGGTTCTACAGACATGTACATCCCATTCTTTCAGATAGCAATTGAGATGTTGAAAGATAATGGTATTCTTGGCTACATCACGATGAATTCTTTTCTGAAAAGTCTTAATGCGCGTAAATTGAGAGAATATTTCATGGACACCCATTATGATATTGGCATAATTGACTTTCGGGGACATCAAATTTTTAAAGGGAAGAGTACATACACATGTTTGTTCTTTATGGAAAAGAAAAATAGCGACGTTCTCCATTATTGCTTTAATGAAAAAGCAATGTTGAACAACCCGTTATGCTTTATCGATATTAAATATTCATCATTAGATGCAGATTGTGGTTGGAACTTGAATGAAAACGAAATTGCTAATAAAATAGAATCGGTGGGAATTCCTTTGTTTAAATATTGTCAGACTCGTCATGGCATAGCAACATTAAGCAATAAGACCTATATATTCTCTCCTGTAAAGGAAGATGATGTGTTCTATTATTTGGAAAAGAACAATGTAATTTATCCTATAGAAAAAATAGTTTGCAAGAATATTGTAAATTCCAATAAATTGAAAGCAGGCGTATGTTTAGAAGATATTTTACGAAAAGTGATATTCCCTTATCATATAGATGCAAAAGGCAAGGCTGTTCTGTTTGAAGAAGAATACTTCAGAAACGAGTTTCCTTGTGCTTATTCTTATTTGAAGTCACAAAGGACGGTGTTGGATGGTCGAGACAAAGGCAAAACTCAAAAATATCCAGCATGGTATGCTTATGGTCGAACCCAGTCATTGGTTATGCCACCTATAAAAATGTTCTTCCCAAAGATTGCCAACAAGCCGTTGACTTGTATTATAGTAAAGGACCCTAATTTGTTACTGTATAACGGAATGGCATTTGTCGGCAATGATATGAGACAAATGAAGATTCTTCAAAAGGTCTTGGAGTCAAACATATTTTGGAATTATGTGGTGGCTAATGGAAAGCCTTATACATCTGGCTATTATTCTTTGAATGGATCAAATATTAAAAAAATCGGGATTCCAATGCTTACGGAAAAAGAAGAGCAGAAATTGCTACAGATGAAAAATACAAATGAAATAAATTCTTGGTTAGCATCTTTCTATGAATAAGATTGCTGACATGTAACACAGATATTTATGTCAGCTCAATCCAATAACAACAAACAAATAGCGAAGAACACGCTGCTTCTTTACTTCCGAATGCTCTTTATGATGGTGGTGTCGTTGCACACGAGCCGAGTTATATTTAATGCATTGGGGCAAGGATTGAGTTGAATTAATATAAAAAGGATATTATGCAATACAACAATACCCATATAATAATTATGGCCGGCGGCGTAGGCAGCCGCTTCTGGCCTATGTCAATCCCCGATTACCCAAAGCAGTTCATAGATGTGATGGGTGTCGGCCGTTCCCTCATACAATTGACAGTAGATAGATTGAAGCCAATATGTCCTGTCGAAAACATGTGGGTAGTGACAAACGAGAAATACATCAGCATTGTCAAGGAGCAAATCCCTGACATTCCAGTAGATAACATATTATCAGAGCCGGAGGCTCGCAATACCGCTCCATGTATTGCTTATGCCTGCTGGAAGATCCAGAAGAAGCATCCTGATGCCAACATCGTGGTGACACCATCCGATGCCCTGGTGATTAATACCTCTGAGTATCAGCGAGTACTCAGCAAGGCATTGAGCTATACTTCCGATAAGAACGCCATCGTTACCATCGGTATTAAGCCAAGCCGCCCAGAAACAGGCTATGGCTATATTGCAGCAGCGTAGGCAATGCAATAACTATGTGCTTCATGCAGCCGATGAAAGCAAGATAGTAGTTCAAGGCTTGGATGGCTATATCGTAGCCGAGAAACTCGGACCGCTGCTTGTCTGATCGTTGAAAGAAGAACAGAGAATCAAAAAGTTTGGAAAATATATTTTAAAGATAGTAATTATGGCTTTTGAAATAGATTTATTACCAGTAGGTTCGGAAAAGAAAAGTGGAGACTGTATTGCTATGCGCTATGGTGACTTGGTGAATGGCAAACGGCAGCAAACTGTCATTGTTGTGGATGGTGGCTATAAAGATACTTGGCTAAAGACACTGAAACCCCATCTTCGAAATTATTATAATTGTGAATATGATGGTAAACTACATATAGATATAGTTATTCTTTCTCATCCTGACCAAGATCATGTTTCTGGACTCGTGGAAATGGCTAAAGACCCAGAGGTTGAAATTGATCAAGTATGGATGCATAAACCATGGGAAGAACTTACCACTTCTTGGTTTAAAGATGGACGAATAACTAAGGAATCTCTGAAGGAACGATTAGGCGATGCTTTTGAAAAAGCGAAAGAACTTGCAGATATATCGTGGACACGCAACGTTAAACTTCTTGATGTCGGTCCTATTCCGATTAAAAATGGTGCATTGATAACGATTTTAGGTCCTTCAAAAGAATTCTATAAAACTTGTATCGCAAATTGTGAAAAAACTCCCAATCAAGCTGAAAAAGTTGACGATTTGGCACAGACGCAAGGTACAAATGGAAAAATAGAGTTTGAGCCTTACTTAAGAGGGCTTATAAAATGGTATGATGATAAAGAGAATACTTCTCCAATAAATGAGTCTAGTTTGATTATTCTATTTCAGTATGAAGAAACAAAGGTATTGCTTACAGGCGATGCTGGTAAGAATGGATTGAGCCAAGCAATAATTTATGCTAATGAAAAAGGTATCCGTCTTAATAATTGTACTATCGTGAAAATGCCTCATCATGGAAGCCGAAAAAATATAAATCCTAAAATATTGGATGCTCTAAAGGGAAGTAAATATTTCTTTTTCTCTTGTGCTTCTGATGATGAAGGACATCATCCATCAATGAGATTGATAAACTTGATGATAGAAAAGGGAATGAAAAATTATAAGACAGGAGGCACAATTCTGCATTGGGGTAAGGATGCACCAGATAGGGGATGGACTACCGCTACTGTATATGAAGTATTTCCAAAAATAGAGAAATAGTCATGAGTAACAAAACAATATGTATAGATATAGATGGAACTCTTGTACATTATGAGGAATGGAAAGGTGAAAAACACTTTGGTGCCATTGTCGAAGGTGCATCTTCTGCAACCCATAAGCTTCATGAAAACGGGTGGTATATTATAATTTACTCTACACGAGCAAATAAAGAACTGATTTCACGTTTTTTAGATGATTCTAAAATAGAGTTTGATTCTATAAATGAGAATCCTAATCAGCCAGAAAATGCTAAAGATGGTAAACCTTATGCAGATATTTATGTTGACGATAGGGCTATTTGCTTTAATGGGGATTGGGAACAAACACTTATGGAAATAGAAAAGTTTAAGCCTTGGGAAATGAAAGGTACAGAAAATAAGAATGAACAATTATCGAACCAGCTTATAATCAACGATTTCCAACAGGCATTCTATATGCTGCGTCATTATGATGATGTAAATTGGAATTTGACGAAGTTCGCTTTTGGACAAGTCTTAGTAACTTTAGGGGCGTGTTGGACGATATTCTATAAGTCTAGCGAGCTGCAAGATAATAAAGTCTTGCAAGATTACAGTTTGATAGGAATGGTGATAATTCTGTTATTATCAGCAGGATTTTCTCTGATGACAATCTTTGCTATATGTAAGAATCGTTCGTACTTTGTTAGAGTAAGTCGTTATATTAATGAACACCGCCATTTTGCCCTTGAATGTAAGAAAGAGGTAATTTCTAACATCAGTAAAATGTGGGATAATCCAAATTTTCCAAAAGTAAAAGATTGGTGTAGCACACAGATGATATGCTTGTATTTACTTTTTGCTTGTTATCTTTTCGAATTGACTCTTGCTGGTGGGTTGTTATTAATAGAGAAGTTCTGTTTTTGCAAATTATTCATAGTAATTGTTCTATTTTTATTGGCAATGATTGTTTGCATTAAAATGGTGTACAATATATTAGCAGAATATTAAAGTTTAAAAAGGACATGATGAAGACAGATAAATATCAAATATGGTTTTTTAGTGTCGGAAACGAGTCTAAAGGTGGTGATGCCATTCTTATAGAAGTTTTCGATGATAAAGATAATCCTCATATCGCTATTATTGACGGTGGATATAGTCAAGATGGACAGAGAATTATTGATTATTTAGTTAAAAAATATGGCAACGAAGATAAGATTGTTGTAGATGTTGTTATTAATACGCATCCTGATTTAGATCATATAAGTGGTTTAAAGACAATCTTGGAAAGTGATCTGGTAAAAGTCAAAAGTCTTGTTTTTAATCGTCCTTGGCGGGATGCTGGGCTAAAGAAAGAATGGTTTACTGATGGAAGAATTACTAAAGATAGCCTGATAAATAGAATTAAAGATTCTTTCTCGATGGCTGACGAATTAGAAAGTATTGCATTAAAAAAGGGGATTAAAATCTACTCAGGAAACGCTGGATTAACAATATGGAATCAAACTCTTCAAGTGTTAGGACCATCTGAGAATTTGTATAAGAAGAATTTATTGCTTTCAGATAAAACACCTGATAGCTTTCTTTCAAAATATAACAAGCCTTATCAGCATGTTGCCTTACCAGAAGAAGATTATAATCCCACAGATGGCACGATAATAGAATGGATTGATGAAGAACAAACTTCTGAGATTAATCAGACCAGTATTATAATTGCTTTGGTGTTGGGTAACTTTAAAGTTCTTTTTACTGGTGATGCTGGTAAAGAGGCTATAAATGCAGCCTTAGATTTATGGGAAGAAGCAGGAAATAAGGCCTCAAGTTTTAGTGTAGTTCAATTACCACATCATGGGAGTCGAAAAAATATCGATCCTAATATTATTAATCGATTAAATGCTAAAGAGTATATCATCTCATGCCCACCAGATGGAATAGCAGCAGGACATCCTTCAAGAAGGTTGATAAATAAAATATTGGAACTAACTCCTAATGCGGATATTTATAAGACCGCAGGACATAATTTCGTATTTCATAAAGGAATTGATATTGAATGTAAACATCAAACTCCTGCTGATTTTTATAGTAAAATGGATGGTAAGGTAAAATAATCATGGGAAATTTGCAAGAATGGATAGTTCCGATCTTGACATCTATAGTTGCTATTGCTGTAGCTATAATGACTTGTAAATGGCAGATGCGGACAGAGCTGAGAAAAATACTTGAAAGCTATGTGTCTGACAAAAAGTACAAGGCTTATTATGACGCTGTAAATATAGTTTTTACGCTATTAGAAGAAGGAAGACAAAATAAGATAGTAAGTTCGAATGACAGGTTCCATGAGTTGTTGAAAGTCAAGCAAGATTTATTTGTATATGGTTCTGATGATGCGTTTAGATCTTTTACAGAATATCTTTGCTCATGTACTCCAAATTCAGATGGTAGTGATGTCTTTAAGCCTTTGCTTGATTTCATGTTGATTGTCAGAAGAGAAATCTCAGGAGGTAAGAGTTCTATCTCAATGGATGACATTATGTTGAACTTAATGCAGAGCAAAGAGGAGCTTCATAAATATCATGAATTTCTAAAAACGAATGGATATAGTATTTGATAATAACAACCGTATAGTAAAGAATATGTTTCTTCTTTACATACGAAATTTCTTATGATAGTAGTATTGCCATCAGTTTGATAATTTCAAGAACGTTGCAGATTTCTTTGAATTTGTAGCAAAGTTAATGAGAAGATAATAACATGTTTAACTTGTCTTTGCTTTCCTCTGATTCATATAAAATAAGTCTTAAGAATAGGCATGAAAAGCATGGTGTCAAGGCGGTCCCATCCCGCACAACCTGGCGTAGACCTTTGATGGTCCGCCAACCTTAGAGCGTAGCGGTTCTGAGCACCGGAGGGCGGTTACATCCTCTCGTCCCTGAGGGAAGAGAGGCTTGGTGAGAAAGGTGGAGCCTTCTTTAATGGTAAAGAAGGACGGGATGATTTTAGAACTTCTTATAATAAGAACAAAAATTAATACGATGAATATAGTAAAAACAGAAATAGATGGCGTCCTCATTATAGAGCCACGCCTCTTCCGTGACGCTCGAGGCTACTTCTTCGAGAGTTTCAGCGAGCGAGAGTTTGAAGAGAAAGTAACCCCAATCTTGGGACACAGTGTTCACTTCTGCCAAGACAACGAGTCTATGAGTAGTTATGGCGTAATGCGAGGCTTGCATTTCCAGCGCCCACCTTACACACAAAGCAAGCTGGTACGCTGCGTAAAAGGCCGAGTGCTCGATGTAGCAGTAGATATTCGTAAGGGTTCACCAACCTATGGCAAGCATGTTGCCGTAGAGCTGACAGAAGACAATCATGTCCAGTTCTTCATTCCAAAGGGCTTTGCCCATGGCTTCGCAGTTCTCTCAGAAACAGCCGTCTTCCAGTACAAGTGTGATAACTTCTATCATCCAGAAGTAGATGGAGGTATCTCTATCCTGGATGATACCCTTGGTATTGATTGGAAAATCCCAACAGAACATGCAAATCTCTCAGAAAAAGATACGAAGCATGCGATGCTGAAAGACTTTGATTCACCATTCGATATTAATGTAGATTTATACAAATAGAGTCTTATGGCAGAGACAGAATTTATAGAGCGCATGCTCTCGATGCTCCCAGAGGAGTTTCAGGACATTTACAACGATACGATACCAGAGGCAAGGGAGATGCGCAAGAAGATGGGGGATAAGGTGAATACATTCCCGAGGTTATATATGTGAATGGTATGAGACAATACTCAGCGAGTAACAGAAAATATGTCTCTCCAAAATTATGATTTATACGATAACCAACTCATTTAGTAGATTACAAGTAATTTCCAATGCAAAACAAACATATTTTATGGATAGATGATGCTCGAACATTAACCATGTTATTGGTTATCATAGGGCACTGTACTTATACCAATTTGATGACACCTTATGGTGGTGTAGATTATTTCAGTGATATCTCGCCTACGGACTATTCTTTTGGAGAGAAGCTGCTCAATACGATGGTAGGCTTTATTTATACGTTCCACATGCCATTGTTTATGATGCTGAGTGGAGCTTGCTTTAGTTTGACCATTCATAAGGTAGCGGGCTTGAAGGCATTTGTGGGTAACAAGGCAAGAAGGCTTCTTGTGCCTTTCTTGTTTACCACATTGCTCTTGTCCGTGCCTCTAAAGTATATGGGTGGTTATTATTCAGAGTCCGCCAACGTATTAGAGGATATAGTCCTGGGGCAATTCCTTTTGATGGGTAACTCACATCTTTGGTTCGTAGCTAGCCTGTTTTGGATATTTCTTATGTATTATGGCTTGCATCAGAAGCATCTAACGGATAAACGGTGGTTCCTGCCTAGTTTGGTAGGTGTCTCTATAGTAGCAACGTATTTTACCAATAAGGGCATTGAGTTCTTGGGCATATTGGCTGCATTCAAACATTTGGTGTATTTTGCATTTGGCTTTAAGCATTTACGCAAGCTTGATGCGACGATGTGGGGGGGCAAGTCTTACTGCTCAACATTGTAGTTTATAGCCTCTTGTTCATTGACTTTTTGAAATATGGTAATGGTGATACTGTATTTATGAAAGCAGCACATTATATATATACAGTAGTGATGGGCGTATATGGCTCCATCATCATGATCCAGTTTACCAAATATTTTGGCACATTCAAATGTATTACCAATCTCAGGCTTTACAAGACATTCTCTCGTTATAGTTATGAGCTTTATCTCTTCTCCGATCCTTTCAACTATGTGTTGGTGTATCTGACCTATCTAGGCTTGGGAGATTTTGTAACGAGTAATGTAGATGCATTCCTTGCTTTCTTTATAAGGTTATTTGGAACCATCATCTTGGCGATGCTTGTAATTTGGATAAAGAATAAAATTCAATCAGTAAAATGTATACATGGCACAATCAGTAAAAGTTAATTATATACTCAATCTTATCAATACGGGAACTCAGATGCTGTTCCCATTGATAACCTTTCCTTATGTTTGCCGAGTTATAGAGGCTGATGGTATCGGACAAATCAATTTCTTTCATTCCATTATCAGTTATATCTCCTTGTTCACTTGCTTAGGCATACCGATGTATGCCATCCGAGAGATAGCAAGAGATAGAAGTGATGTGGTACAGATGAATCGAACGGCGATGGAGATCCTGTTGCTGCATTCGATGCTGACATTGGTGGGATACGCTATAGTCGCCATCCTTTGTTTGACTGTTCCGCAGATTCAAGTCAACATACCATTGTTCTTGATTCTGAGCCTTACCATCTTTTTTACGGCTATCGGCTGTGAATGGTTTTATCGGGGAATAGAGGATTTTAAATATATCACCATACGAGGACTTATCATCAAGACGGTTTCAGTCGTTCTCTTATTCATCTTTGTGAAGAGTAAGACAGATTTGCTCTACTATGGTTGTTATACCGTCTTTGGAGTCTTAGGTGGTAATATCTTCAACTTCTTCCGTCTTCGTAAGTACATCCATCGTGAGAACATCATCTTCTCAGAACTTCATATCAAGCGACATGTCAAGCCAGTCTTGAAGGTATTCTCGTTCTCTGTGGTAACCAGTATTTATCTTCAACTGAATACGGTATTATTGGGATTCCTGAAGAATGCATTGGCGGTAGGATATTTTGCTGCTGCTACCAAGGTGATGCAAATGTTGTTGATGATGTCTTCTTGTTTGGGCTCAGTCATGATGCCAAGAGCATCACATCTCATTGCAGAGAACAAGGAAGATGAATTCAATCATTTGATTCAAAAGTCTTACGATTTCACTTTGGCGATAGCACTTCCGATGACGATTGGTCTCATCTTCTGTGCGCCAAGTCTTATCACGGCTTTATGTGGAGTTAAGTTCGAACATTCTATATTGCCATCACAGATTATAGCACCGATTATATTAATGGTCGCAATCTCTAATGTCTTTGGCATTCAGGTGTTGTTTCCTAAAGGGAAAATCAATATCGTAACTTTATGTTGCGGTATAGGAGCAGTTGCAGACTTGATACTCAATCTGTGTTTGATTCCGTTTTTCTCTTATATAGGTACGTCTATAGCTTATTTGGGAGCAGAGGTCGCAACCACAGTTTCAATGTATTTCATTGGTCGCAGGTATATACCTATAATATATTTTAAGAAATCGCATCTCACTTATGCGTTGGGTTGCATAGTGATGGCTTTAGCCTTATATGGCATAAGTCTCTTGCAACTGCCTACGCTCACCATCTTGCTTCTGCAAGGTTGCTGTGGAGTCTTAGCTTACTTCATTATCCTATGTATCTGCAAGGACGAAATGCTAGTTCAAATATTGTCAAAAATAAAACGATAATTATTATATGGAAAATCATTATGATTACTTAATAGTAGGCTCCGGTCTTTTCGGAGCCACTTTTGCACATCTTGCTCATAAGCAGGGTAAGAAGTGCTTGGTTATAGATAAGCGTTCTCACTTAGGTGGTAACATCTATTGTGAGAATATCGAAGGTATCAACGTGCATAAGTATGGCGCACACATCTTCCATACCTCCAATAAGAAAGTGTGGGATTTCGTGAATTCTATTGTAGAGTTTAACCGCTATACCAACTCGCCAGTAGCTAACTATAAGGGTAAACTCTATAATCTGCCTTTCAATATGAACACCTTCTATCAGATGTGGGGGGTAACTACGCCAGAGGAGGCGCAAGCAAAGATTGATGAGCAGAAGGCTGAAGCGGTGTCTCGTATGAAAGCAGATGGTGCCACTGAACCACGCAACTTAGAGGAGCAAGCTCAGGTATTGATAGGAAAAGACATTTATGAGAAACTCATCAAGGGTTATACCGAGAAGCAGTGGGGAAGGAAGTGTACAGAACTTCCTGCTTTTATTATCAAACGATTACCTGTCCGTCTTATCTTCGATAATAACTATTTTAATGATAAGTACCAAGGAATCCCAGTTGGTGGATACAACAAACTTATTGAGGGCTTGCTTGAAGGTGTGGATACAAGAACTAATGTTGATTTCTTTGAAAATCGCTCTTATTGGGAGGATATAGCTGACAAGATTGTTTTTACTGGTAAAATAGATGAATTCTATAATTATCAGTTTGGTAAGCTAAACTATCGTACTGTACGTTTTGAGACAGAGGTAATTGACAAACCAAATTATCAAGGCAATGCTGTTATAAATTACACAGAGCGAGAAGTTCCTTATACTCGTGTTATTGAGCACAAACATTTTGAGATGTTTGGTCAAGAAGTATATGATTCCCCAAAGACAGTTATATCTAAGGAATATTCAACGGAGTGGAAGGATGGCATGGAGCCATATTATCCAGTGAATGACAAGCAGAATTCTGAACTTTATGCTAAGTACAAGGCATTAGCAGACAAGGAAAATAAGGTTATTTTTGGAGGTCGCTTGGCAGAATATAAGTATTATGATATGGCTCCTATTATTGAGAACGTAATGAAAATTATTTGGTAATATTAAAAATTTTACGGCAAGTGGATTACTTTCAGCTTTATTTAAGCTACTATAGGCTGTAGTCATGAAGCTTGCCTTTTAAAACAATATTAAAATGGATGTAAAAATATTAGTGGCATGTCATAAGCCATGTGAGGTATATCATGATGATGTATACACTCCAATTCATGTAGGAAGGTCTATTTCAAAATATAAGAATGAAATGAAAGACTTTATTGGTGATGATACTGGTGATAACATTAGTACTAAAAATCCATCTTATTGTGAGTTGACTGCTCAATATTGGGCATGGAAAAATTTGCAGGATGTAGATTATATTGGTTTTTGTCATTATCGTCGATATTTTAAAACACGAATAACTTCTCAGAATATAGTAAAAGAACTAGAGGGGTGTGATATGATTGTTGCACAACGTGTTATTATGCCTAAAAGCATTAGAGATTGGCTTTGTTGTTCCATTGTAGCTGAGGATGTTTATATATTGTACAATATCTTATTAAAACATAACTTAGATTCAAAGGATGTTATTGATAATTTCTTTTCACATAGAAATTATGTATATCCTTGCAATATGTTTATTTGCAAAAAGAAACTATTTGATGATTTTGCTAAATGGCAATTCGATATATTAAATGATGTAGAGAGTCTTGTGATACCATCAGGTTATACTCGTTTAAAAAGAGTTTTTGGTTATATGGCCGAAGCTTTATTGAATTTGTTTATTGAGATTAAAGGACTGAAGATTAAAGAAATGCCACTTGTTAATATGGTTGGTGACACGACCCCAATAATGTCTTCAACCCCATTACAGAAGTTAAAGTCATATGTTCGCTTTTTCACACAACCTCATTGTTTGAATTGGGATTATGCTTTAATAGCAGGATTGAAGGCCGATGGCATATATAATAAAATTAAGAACGAAAATGAATGATATTTTTTGTTTTTTAATAAAAATATACAAGCAAGGTAACTTATGATATTTACGATTAGTGTGTCTTTGTTCTTTATTCTTTTGTTTTCATTTAAAATATTTAAAGGAAATATTACGAGACCTTCTTTCATTTTTACAAGTGGGATGTTTTTGGCGAGTCTTGTAGCATGCTCTTTTGCAAAAGAATGGGAACTTTTAGTAATGGATTGGAAAACCCAATTTATGATTATTGGTGGTTCCATGTTGGCTTTAGTTACAGATTATTTTTCTTACAAGCCAAGTACATCTAATTTTGGTAAAAAGAAAGGTGAGTTTTTCACAATGATTAGTGAAAGAAAGCTTTTGATATTTGCAATAATTCAGTTTATAGAATATATTCTGTATCTAAGAGCTAAAGTTGCAAATGTGGGAGCAGCTTATGCTATTGCTGAAGCTATTGGAGAGATTAATCAAATGTCTAAATTTGACGATACATTTAAGTTGTCCATTCCATGGTACATAAACGTTCCTTATGCATTTTTCCAGGCTTATGGTTACATTTGGGCTATATTGTTGCCTATTTATCTTTATATAGGTAATGTTACCAAAAAAGCCAAGGTGTTGGTCTTTATAAATTATCTGCTGGCTATTCTGGGATGTATGATTCAGGGAGGTCGAATGCCTATGCTCAATTACATTGTACCATGCTTCATGTCATATATACTTATTTCTATTTATGCCAATAAAGGAAAGGCTCAGGTTAAAAAATATTTTTTGATAATATTCTTTGCCGTGTTATTTTTAGTATTATTCCAACAAATTGGTTCCTGGATAGGACGAGGAGAGTTGGATACAAGCGGCTTTGAGGTTATTGCAGAATATTGTGGTGCTGAAATTAAAAATTTGGACACCATTATTTCAAATCCTCCCAAAATTAAAGCAACAGAGCTGCTTCCAATGACATTTATGAGAATATATAATAGTTTAGCAATATCATTCGGAACGCCTCCGTCTTCTGTTGATTTCAATACTATATATGAATTCCAGTCATGTAAAGGATATCATTTAGGTAATGTGTATACTTGCTATGCCAATTATTTTTTGGACCTTGGCTTGTTTGGATTACTTTTTGTTTTTATAGCCATTTGGTTAACAACCAAATTCTATTCAAAAGCAAATTTTCAATTATTATTTCAAAAAGGCATACCTAATGTATGGTGTTTTTTATATGCAGAATTTATAGGCTTGCTGTTTTTAGCTTTTTTTCATGAACAGTATTATGCTATTAATCCGATTTCCTTGGTAAGAGGAATCATTTATATATATATAGGATATTTATTCTTATTCCCAAGAAATATTAAATTAAATTATTTAAAATAATGAAAACAAAAGCAAGAGTTATCGCATTTTATTTGCCACAGTTTCATCCAATTCCTGAAAATGATGAAAACTGGGGAAAGGGTTTCACAGAATGGACTAATGTTGCAAGTGCAAAGCCTTTGTGGAAGGGGCATTATCAGCCTAAAGTTCCAGCAGACTTAGGCTTTTATGATTTGCGTTTACCGGAAATACGTGAAGCGCAAGCTGATATGGCTCGTGAGGTTGGAGTTGAAGGCTTTATGTATTGGCATTATTGGTTTGGAGGTAAAATGCTCTTGGAAAAGCCAGCAGAATGGGTGCTAAAGGCAGGAAAACCTGATTTCCCATTTTGTTTTGGATGGGCTAACCACGAATGGAGTACAGCAACATGGACAAAAGGTGTAAAAGATAAGAAAAAGAAAATGATTGCTGAAATGGTATATCCTGGTACAGAAGATAACAGAGCTCACTTTGAGTATTGCCTACCATTTTTTAAGGACCATCGCTATATCCAAGTTGATGGTAAGCCTCTGTTTATGATTTATCTTCCTGAGGATTTTATAGGTCTTTCTCTGTTCATGAATGAATGGCAAACATGGGCGAAAGAAGCAGGCTTAAAAGGCATATACTTCTTTTGCTGTAATACAACATACGAAAAGGCAAAAGAAATGGGTTTTGATGGCTATTGCCACAATGATAAAAATCCTGTACTTAGAGAACTTAGACATGGTAGAATATTAAATGGTATAATCAAACGTGTAAAAGCGTTTTTTAATTTACCAGGACAGGTATATGATTATACACAGGTTGTTAGCAGAATACATCCTGAATGCACAAGAAAAGAGGATGGCTTCCCAATCATAACTCCTGGTTATGACCATACTGCAAGAAGAGGAAGACAAGCTTTGATTTTTAAGAATTCTACTCCTGAAGCTTTCCGTAAACATGTAAGACATGCATTGGAAGTTGTAAAGAACAAGAAGGATGAACACAAGATAATCTTTCTGCAGTCTTGGAATGAATGGGGTGAGGGTAATTATATGGAGCCTGATCGTAAATGGGGACATGCCTATTTAGATGTTTTACGTGACGAAATCGTAGAAAATAATGGAGATACAGATAAAGCCCACGATTAGTCAAGTGGAATCTAAAAAAGGAAACTGCTATGATATCCTAAAATTTTTGATGTCTCTCCTGATTGTAGCAATTCATACTAAAGCATTCAGCGGAGCATGGGTTTGTGATTGGGCTCAGCCGATAGTTTATGTTGCAGTCCCTATATTCTTTATACTTTCATCCATGTTTTATTTTAGAAAAATTGTTAACCAAGGAGTAAATCGTTTTACTTGTCTACGACATTATTTGAGTAGATTGAGCGTGCTGTATTTATTTTGGTTTATTGTAAACATACTATTTATTCAGCATAGTCATCATTATTTCTATTATGGTGGGGCTGATGTAATCAGGCTTTTTTATGATATTCTTCTAAGATCTACATATTCTGGCTCATGGTTTTTCTCGGCCTTGGCATTAGCAGTTTCTATTTATACATTAATATATCCGTATAAAATAATTCGAAGAGTCACAATTACTATTTCACTTCTTTTGCTTATTTATGTAATTTGGAATGATTCGTTGCCTGCAGAATACAATGTTGTTTATAAATTGTTACAAGTTTATATTCGCCAAGATGTAAACCTGTCTGTTTGTACATCACTGGGATGGTGTGGTATCGGGGTAATTATGGGGAATCCAATGACCCAGGCATATATTCAAAAGGTGAAACAGAAAAATAGACATGCTATACTTTTGTCTATTAGTACTCTTCTGACAATCATATATATAGTTAATTATAATTTTGGAATATCCTTCCTCAATATAATTCTTTTAATAATGATTTCAATTTCATATATTATGACCGCAGGAACTAGTAACATGCCTCAAAGCGAAAAACTTTTAAAAATTCGCAAGATGAGTACATTGTTTTATATGCTTCATTTTATTGTGATTTTTGTTAGTTCATTTATTGTGAAGTTATTTTCTGGTAGAGAATTACAATCTTTGCCTGATTATGTAGGATTTATTCCTGGTTATATGATAGTGTTATTTGTGTGTTTGTTATTGTCGCTTGCCATCATTAAATTAAGCGATTACAAATTAACACATTGGTTAAAATTTAGTTATTGATTAATAATATGTATACTCCGTTAAAAAGTTATCAAGTAATAATATCATTACTTAAGCAAAACAATATTCGTCATTTAGTACTCTCAGCAGGGACAAGAAACATTCCATTTGTTCAGTCTGTTGAGAATGATCCTTATTTTGATTGTTACTCTGTTGTTGATGAACGTAGTGCTGCATATATGGCATTAGGCATGTCCTTGCGATTAAACGAGCCTGTTGTTATTTCCTGTACTTCTTCAACTGCAACATGTAATTATTTTCCTGCTATTGCTGAAGCTTTCCATCAAGGAGCTCAATTAATAGTATTGACAAGTGATAGAAATCCTGCACTTCTTAATCAGCGTGAAGATCAAATGATAGATCAGGTTGGTATGTACGGAAAGTTCGTCAAGAAGTGTGTCAATCTTCCGATAGTCAATACTGATGAAGATTTGTGGTTTTGCGAGAGACTTGTAAATGAGGCAATATTGGCAACGTATCAACATGGTAGAGGTCCTGTTCAAATTAATATTCCTATGTTGTCATACTATTCACGTTGCAATGAGCCAAATATATTAACAGCAAGAAAGATAGATCTTTGTTCTTACGAGACTCCTGCTGATGAATGGAAGAAATGTGCTGATATTCTCAATGGGAAAAAACGAATCATGGTTATTTGTGGCCAAAACAATTATACTTCTCCAGAGTTCAACTCATTGTTGAAAGAGTTTGGTGAAAAATATAAGAATGTGTTATTGGCAGAATATATGGCTAATATTGAGGTAGAAGATGCTATTAATCCATTTTTGCCATTTGATACCAATACTCTTTCTTCTAATGCTTTTAATGAGTTCTTACCGGAGATTGTCATTTCACTAGGTACAAATGTGATGTCTGGCATAAAAGCCCAATTGCGTCAGAAAGCTGGACTCTTTGAACATTGGGGTGTAGAGGAAAGTGGCAATGTTGTTGATATGTACAAAAGCTTGACAAAAGTTTTTGAATGCTCTCCAGAATACTTCTTGCGATATTTTATAGATCATGTAAATGACGAGGCTAAGGATACTGTATATTTAGATGAAGTAAAAAAGTATGTTGGTAATATCAAATTGCCAGAGCTTCCTTATTCTAATAATACTGTAATTCAACAGATGGCTGCAAGAATACCGGATGGTAGTATTTTGCATTTAAGTATTAATAATAGTATTCGTATTATTAATTATTGTGGTTTGCCTAATAGAACTATCAAGGTTTATGCCAACATAGGTACACATGGTATAGATGGTTGCTTGTCTTCGTTTATAGGACAAGCTGTTACTTCTGATAAGTTGAGTTTTCTTATTATAGGTGATTTAAGTTTCTTCTATGATATGGGTGCTATGCGAATTCGCCACATGCCTAAAACTGCTCGTATTTTAATGATTAATAATTATGGTGGCGGTGAATTCCATTATAGTACAACACTTGCCATTGACCCTACTATGGATTTGCATACAAGTGCAGCTCATAAAACTGAAGCACAGGGTTGGGTTGAGTCTGTTGGGTTTAAGTATTATGCTGTTCATAATGAGGTCGAATTAAAAACAGCTTTAGATGCATTTTTTGATTCCGATTCAGACAAGCCGATATTTATTGAGGCATTTTCTGATATGGAGATAGATGCAACGAATACTCATAAGATGGAACGTTATAATAGAGAGGAAACCACAGCAGAAGAGATTAAGCGAGTGACAAAAGAGAAAATCGTTAATGCTGTTGGATACAAGACGATAGATAAAGTAATTCATATGCTGAAATAATATTATGGCTGTAATTATAAAGAAGAATATAAAGAAGGTAATTAACTTTCTTTTAACACCAAGAGGGCATGTAAAAGTGCATATCGGCTCTATAGATAATGCCCATCGGCTTATAGGAAAAAAAATCCTTATTACAGGTGGGGGAAGTGGATTAGGGCTTGAAATGGCTCGAAAATTTATTTCAGAAGGTGCCTATGTATTAATTTGTGGTCGTAATGAAGATAAATTGAAGAATGTGGCTGAAAGCCTTGGTGAAAAGTGTTTTTATTTGAAACATGATGTATCAAAGGTAGAAGAGTCGGAGAATTTTTTGAAGCAGGTTATTGCTAAGCTTGGTGATCTAGATTGCTTAGTATGTAATGCAGGAATCAGCTTGCATGAAGGATCCATAGAAAATGTTACCATTGATGGTTATGATCAGCAATTTGGCATTCTGTTAAGAGCTAACTTTTTCCTAGCTCAAGCATTTGTCAAACATTATAAGCATGGTTCTAATTCTGACCTTTTATTTATATCAAGTATGACTGGAAATGCTCCTGCAGAGATTCCTTATGGCATTGCTAAAGCTGCCTTAAGTTCAATGGTTTCTAAATTAAATAGAGAGCATTATACTAAAGGTTTAAGAGTTAATGCTATTGCCCCAGAAATGTGTCCTACTGATTTGACAAAATCATACATTGATACATCAGATGGTAATATGTATTGTTATGCACCAAGTGGCAGATATTTCTACCCATCAGAAATAGCAGAAGTTGCAGCTTGGTTGTTATGTGATGCCTCTAGAATAATAGGGGGTGAAGTCATCACGTGTGATGGGGGGTGTACTAATAAAAACATTTGGCATTAATGAACATAGGAATTATTACGATGCATAGAGTGCAGAATTATGGCTCTGCACTCCAGGCATACGCCTTAGTTGCGTATTTGCAGAAATTAGGTCATCATGTGGAGACCATCGACTATGTATTCCCAAATTCTTACCATTTAAAGAAGGCAATTCCTTCTTTAAAGGGAAGGATTAAATTGTGGATAAGGGAAACTTTACGATCTCTTTTGGTGGAACCATTTCTGCAGCGAAATCACAAGTTTATTGTATTTAGAAGAGCTCATTTATCTCTTAGTAAAAAAGAGTATAAATCAAAAGAGTATTTAAAGGCATGTCCTCCTTATTTTGATCTTTATATTACGGGATCAGACCAAGTCTGGAATGAAAGTAAAATATTTAATGATGACAGTTTTTTCTGTGATTTTGCCCTTAAAGATAAAAAAATCATCTCTTTTGGTGCTAGTATAACAACGAATAAATTAACTGATACTTATGCAGAACGTTTGAAAAAGCAATTAGCCAAGTATAGTGCGATTGGCGTTCGTGAAAAGTCTTCCTTACCTTTATTACAAAAGTTAGGGTTGTCGCAGAACATTCAAGTTTTAAATACCTGTGACCCTACGCTACTGCTAGAGTCTACTGATTACGATAAACTAGCATCTGAATCTAAGATAAAGATAGATTATGATTATATATTGGTTCATCAATTGGAATATAACTTTTCAGCAGAACCAGCTATATCCGAAGTAATTGATTCTGCAAAAAAACACTATGGTTGTGGAATAATTATGATAGATCATATGTTTAAGAAATTGGCTGATGGTGATCATAAGGTATGCAATTTAGGTCCCAATGAATTTATATGGCTATTTAAGCATGCAAAAGCAATAGTTACCAGCTCTTTTCATGGGACAATGTTCTCTGTAATTTATAGAAAACCATTTATTTCGATAGCTCCTCCTAAAGGTCATTTGGATAGTAGAATTACTGATACACTTGTAGGTATGGGACTTACTGACCATTTGGTCTATAATGATGGAAGGAAGATTGGTATTAAATGGAATGCTCATTATACTGATGTTCAAGAGAAACAAATTACAGCTTATATCGAAAAGTCAAAAGAGTTTTTAAAAGAAAATTTATAGCAAAATGAAACTTTCAATTATAGTTCCCTGTTATAATGTGGAACAGTATGTCGAAAAATGTATTGATAGTCTCGAAAATCAGGATATTCCTAAGGATGATTATGAAATCTTGGCTTATAACGATGAGTCTAAGGACAATACGTTGTGTGTTCTAGAAAAGTTAGCAAAAAAGTATCCGAATGTTAAAGTTTCTAGTCACAAGAATAAAGGCTTATCTGGTACAAGAAATCGTGGAGTTCGTGAGGCAAAAGGAGATTTTATTTGGTTTATTGATAGTGATGATTGGATTTCAGATAATTGTCTAGGAAAAATACTTTCATCAATAACTGATGAAACGGATATAGTTGCTTTCTCTGGTTTTATTCCTGAGGGTAATCGAAGTGTTGGTGCTGATATTTTCGGAGAAAAAGTCACAGATAAGCAAACCTTATTCACTTATGGATTTGCAGATGGTGCTCCTTTCTATATGCATAGAAGAGATTTTCTTATTAAGAATAATCTCTTTTTTAAAGAAGGCATCAAACATGAGGATACGCTTTTCACTCCTATTGTCTTGAATGAGGCAAGAGAAATTTCTTTTTACAGGACTCCTGTCTATCATTATCTGTTACGTGCTGGCAGTATTACAACTGTAAAAGACGTGAAACGCATATATGATTTACATGACAATATGGTCTATTTATCTGAATATGCAGATACAATAAAAGATTTAGTTGTTAAAAGAGGCTTCCTAAATCATATAGCTCATCATATTATAGAAATGCTGAATTATGGAATTGATAATGGTACTGATGGTGAAAAACTTGTCAATGAAATTATGCATGAACATCCATGTTTTTGGCAAATAATGAAGAATGCAATTGATTTGAAGCCAAGATTGATATATTGGGCAGTCAAGTTATCGCCATTGCCATTTGTTATCACTTATAAAATAATGGCAATGTTAAGATGAATGTATTGCTATTATTAGTGTCCTGTTAATAATTTAAATAATTGTATTATTTTTATATTCTGCATTTTGCATCATAACAATCATGTATACGAATTGAAAACATATTCATTTGGCTTCAATTTCTGATTTTGCGTAACTATCTGCTCACCAAATATAGAATAGCTTCAGAATATTCTTTCTAAGCATTTTCCTACTTGACGGGAAGCAGTTAATGCAAACATGTTTTTTTATGTTTAAATGTTCATAGCAGATTTTTGAATTTACTATATTTATGAAATATGCAATAAATGGTCGCTTTGTTGTTCGCAAATTGACTGGACAAGAGCGATTTGCAACAGAGTTGCTTCGTGAGTTAGATAAGATTTGTGAGAAGGATGAATTTGTTTTGATTGTACCTGCGTATGCAGAGACATTACCTGATTACAAAAATATCAAGATTGTTAAGTATGGAAAGGTAAAAAGCCATTTCTGGGAGCAGATTAGTCTTTATCGTTATTGTAAAAAACATCATCTGGTGAGTGTGAACTTAACTTCTACTTGCCCCTTGTTGGATAGTGGTATTGTTTGTTGTCATGATGCTGCTCCTTATGAGATTCATGATCTCTTAACTCAGAATCTTTATGGAAAGTTGTCACAGGTATGGCACATGTGGATGATAGATGCAGTAAAACGTAGCAAATATCCAATAATTACGGTTAGTCATTATTCTAAGGCTAGACTTGCCAAGTTTATGCATGTTCCTGAATCACGATTCCATGTTATCTCTAATGCTTGGCAACACTATCAGCGAGTTAATGAGGATGATTCAATCTTTGCTAAACTTCCTGCAGGTTATCAACGTGGGGAGTATTTTATGGCCTTGAGTAGTCTTACACCTCAAAAGAATTTTGTTTGGGTTAAAGAAGTAGCAAAGCGTAATCCGAATAAAAAGTTTGTGATTGTCGGTAGAGCTGAGGGATTTACCAAGTTGGGCAGTGAGGAGTTACAAGATAGTAACCTTCACTTTACTGGCTATTTAACCGATGGTGAGATTAAATCGTTGATGAAGGGGTGTAGAGCTTTTATTCATCCTGCTGTATATGAAGGATTTGGTATTCCTCCAATTGAAGCTTTGTCATGTGGTGCGGAACTTATTGTATCTACAGCCGCTTGTTTGCCAGAAGTATATGGAAACTCTGCTCATTATATAGATCCTCATAATTATGATGTGGATTTGGATGAGTTGCTAAAGGAGCCGATAGCTCCTGCAAGCGAAGTGTTGAATAAGTATTCTTGGGCAAGAGAGGCACAAAAGTTTTTGGATTTATTGAGAAAATGAAAAATCAAACAGATTTTTTCTATCAAAAATATAAATATATACTTGTAAATCAATTTACTTACTTTTATGAAAAAGAAAATACTTATGGTCTGCGAGGCCTTTGGCGGTGGCGTGTTTGCCTACGTGGCTCAGTTGTGTAATGATATGTGTCGGGAGTTCGACGTGTACTTAGCATATTCGCTTCGCCCGCAGACACCTAAGAACTATAAGGAAGTATTGGATGAACGTGTTCATTTGATACAAGTAAAGAGTTTTGGTGGAAGTATCTTTAATATTGCTAAAGATATTCAAGTTATCAAAGAACTTCGTTCTGTTGCAAGAGACGTTAAGCCAGACTTAATCCATCTTCATTCATCGATTGCTGGTGGATTAGGCCGATTGGCTTTTAGTGGTAAGGATATACCTGTGGTTTATACCCCTCATGGATATGCCCACATCTTGATGGGAAAGGGTGGATTGAAGCTGAAAGGTTATGAAATCATGGAGAAGGTTCTTGGAAAAAAACCTTGCATAACCTTAACTTGTTGCAAGAGCGAGGATGATGTTGCAAAAACTCTTACTAAGCGTACTGCTTATGTAGAGACAGGTGTCAATTTGAAGGATTTATCAGAAAGCCTTGATGGTATAAAGCCTATCAAGAATGATAAATTTACTGTTTATACATTGGGTAGAACCTGTGTGCAGAAACAACCAGAACTGTTTAATCGTATTGCAGAGTTAGTACCTGAGGCTCGATTTGTATGGATAGGCGGAGGTGAGTTGGATCATCTTCTTACCGCTCCTAATTTGGAGTTGACTGGTTGGAAACCTCGTAAAGAGGCTTTGGCTATGGGTAAAGGCGCAGATGTTTTCATTCTCTGTTCACTTGGTGAAGCTATAGCTATGAGTTTGATAGAAAACATGTTTATGGGTAAGCTGATTCTCGTAAGCAATGTGATGGGTAACAAAAGCGTCATCAATAATGGCTTGAATGGTTTTGTTTGTGACAAAGCAGAAGATTATGCCGCTCGAATTAAAGAAGCGATGAAACAATTCCCTCAGAACTTGTGCGACCAGGCTGTAGCAGATGTTCATAACATCTATAATACAGATGCGATGGCTAAGAAATATGTGAAATTTTATAATGATGCAATTAATGGAAAATACGAATAAAATGAAACAATATGATTATTTGATAGTTGGCTCTGGCTTGTTTGGAGCAACTTTTGCTTATCTTGCTAAAAAACAAGGTAAGAAGTGTTTGGTTATCGATAAACGTTCTCATTTAGGAGGTAACATCTACTGTGAGAATATTGAGGGTATCAACGTGCATAAGTATGGTGCACATATCTTCCATACCTCTAACAAAAAGGTGTGGGACTTTGTGAACACTATCGTAGAGTTCAACCGCTATACCAACTCGCCCGTGGCAAACTATAAGGGTAAGCTTTATAATTTGCCTTTCAACATGAACACCTTCTATCAGATGTGGGGTGTGACTACACCAGAGGAAGCGCAAGTCAAGATTGATGAGCAGAAGGCTGAAGCTGTTGCACGCATGAAAGCTGATGGCGTAACAGAACCTCGTAACCTGGAGGAGCAAGCTCAGGTGTTGATTGGAAAAGATATTTACGAGAAACTCATTAAGGGCTATACTGAGAAGCAGTGGGGCAGAAAGTGTACTGATCTTCCTGCTTTTATTATCAAGCGCTTGCCTGTTCGCCTTATCTTCGATAACAACTACTTCAATGATAAGTACCAGGGTATTCCTGTGGGTGGATATAATAAGTTGATTGATGGTTTGCTTGAAGGAATCGAGACCAAAACGAATGTAGATTTCTTTGAGAATCGTCCTTATTGGGAAGGTATTGCCGACAAGATTATTTTCACTGGTAAGATAGATGAATTTTATGATTATCAGTTTGGCAAGCTCAACTATCGAACTGTTCGATTTGAGACAGAGGTTATAGACAAACCTAACTATCAAGGTAATGCGGTAGTGAACTATACTGAGCGAGAAATTCCTTATACTCGTGTTATTGAGCATAAGCATTTTGAGATGTTTGGCCAAGAGGTATATGAAACTCCAAAGACTGTTATTTCAAAAGAGTTTTCTACTGAATGGAAGGATGGGATGGAACCATATTATCCAGTGAATGATGAAGTAAACTCTTCATTGTATGCCAAGTATAAGGCTTTGTCTGATAAAGAAGATAATGTTATCTTTGGTGGTAGATTGGCGGAATACAAGTACTATGACATGGCTCCTACTGTAGAGAGAGCGATGGAATGGTGGAAGTAAAATGTTAAGAACATCTTGCCGATTTCATACTCAGCATCTAAGGCAAGCTCAGACCCCTTCGTCCGTGCTTTCCACGATACATACGGTATGCCTACCATCGTGACCAACTGCTCTAACAACTATGGTCCATACCAGTTCCCAGAGAAGTTGATTCCGTTGTTCATCAACAATATCCGTCATCGCAAGCCATTGCCTGTATATGGTAAGGGTGAGAACGTGCGCGACTGGTTGTATGTAGTAGATCATGCCCGTGCCATCGATATGATTTTCCACAAGGGTAAGATTGCCGAGACTTACAACATCGGCGGTTTCAACGAGTGGAAGAACATCGATATCATCAAGGTGGTTATCAAGACCGTGGATAGATTGCTCGGTCGTCCTGAGGGTGCTGACTTGGATTTGATTACTTATGTAACAGACAGAAAGGGTCACGATATGCGTTACGCCATCGATTCTCGCAAGCTCCAGAAGGAACTCGGCTGGGAGCCATCTCTCCAGTTTGAGGAGGGTATCGAGGAAACGGTAAAATGGTATCTCGATAACCAGGAATGGATGGATCATGTTACTTCTGGGGAGTATCAGAAGTATTATGAGAATATGTATAAGGATAGATAAAACCCAGATATGTTTTTATCGGATAATGCCAATATCGAAGTTCTCCCTGCAGGTTATGGTGATTGTATCTTCATGTCCATACATAAGATGAATATGGTTTTCAACATTATAGTAGATGGAGGCTTGGCTTCCACCTACTATAATGTGAAAGAACGAAGAAATCCGATGGGGCCTCTTAGAGCATTATTGGCTCATCTTAAAGAAAAAGGTCATTATATCGACTTGTTGATATGTACTCATGTGGATGATGATCATATTGGAGGCATTAGGAAATGGTTTGAAATGGATTTCCCTACCGATGATTTCGTTCGAGAAATCTGGATAAATGATGATGTCCTGATAGCGGACCGACATGATTTGAATAACACCTCTGCTCATGCTGCTTCTATCATTGGTAAATTGAAAGAGCAGCATATTCAATATCAAAACAGCATTGTAACGGGCTTTTCCAAGAAGAATGAGTTTTGCCGTATCAATGTGTTAGCACCTTCATCTGAACATCATAATGTCATAGCCCATGATATTCATGAATCATTAGACAACACTCCTTTGGAAAAGGAAAATAACAAAAAAACTTTCATGGAATTGGTTCAAGAGGACTGGAATATGAAAGATAATTCGCCTGAAAATGAAGCTTCTATCGCTTTTGAGTTAGAATGTTGGGATGGAGTCAAGCTCCTATTATTAGGCGATGCCAACTATCAAGACTATATGGAAGGGTTGAAGTTGTTTCATCCTGATAAGGAAGAAAAGTTAGAATACAATATCGTAAAGTTGTCTCATCATGGAAGCAAAAATAACTTTCACCCAGACTTCTTAAAAAGAATACATACACCTTACTATATTGTGTCAACTAATGGTGTTAAATTCAAACATCCCGACAAGGATGTGTTAGCCCAGATTATTTGTAATACGGATTCTGTAATTTTGTTCAATTACAAGAAACGTATGCAGGAACTTATAGTGGAGCAAGACAGATTGGATTTTCCTGATTTGGACAATCGCATAAAGACATTAAACTGATGGATATAGAAAAAATACGAAGATACCATACTGTACATGTGGAGGATGGAAGTGGCGTAATAGTAAAAACATATACTGAGGAATATTGGTATCTGTTGACTGACTATCACGTTGTGAAGGATGTCGCCAATGACAAGATTACTTGCTACTTTTCATCACAAAGTCCACTGAAAGACAAAAGCATTGTTATATTGGACGACTTGCGTGATGAAGAACTTGATGTTGCCATCTTTAAAATATCTCCACAAGGTCTTGGAGAGTTTGAATATCTTCCTATCTGTGGAAATAGTAAAGAATTTCCGTATCATCACATAGGATTTCCAAAACACCGCCAAAATAGAGAAGCTGTCAGTGATAGTGTTGTTTTATACATTACCCAGACTGATGGCTTGGTAAAAGGCCATTTGATGGAATATGAATATGTACAACCACCAAAGAAAGAAGAAATTGAAGGTATGTCGGGAGGAGGCATCTATGATGGCTTACTTAGACTGGTAGGACTCCACAAACAATCTTCCAACGATGATGAAAATGAATTGTTAGGCAAGGCTGCTTACATACCGATAGCAGACTTCAAGAAAGTATTGAATAGCTATGAAGGTTGGTGTCAAATTCAAGAGTTTGATTTAACTACATTCGAAACGTTTACGAGTCAAGTGTTTTCCTTTAACGATGATATTTGCGTTAGAAATGCTGCCGCCTCCATTTTGATGAAATTAGATAAATATAAGGAGCAGATAGAACACCTTTCTCCTAAGGATGTTATAAAAACTCTGAAAGTTCGTCATTATTTGTCGGAAAAAATGGTAATTGAAGAGCAGAGTCGTGGCTTTTGGATTGCTTTTTCAGAGTTTGTCATAGGAATCATGGTTCTTCTAGATTTCAAGATAGATCATGAAGATTTGATAATTGCTATTTATGATAAATTTCATTTTATCTATTCGAATGAAACATTTGATGTGTTTGAAGCAAGAGAAAAATTGGATATGTCATTGTTGGTAGGTATAAGAGAAGGAGCTAAATTGGTCATCGGTGGTTTAAAGCCAGGTAGATCTTTAAAAAGTTGTGTATTACCAAGCGGAACGATTCCTACAATCACATGCGCTGAGCAGTATAATGAAATGGATATTAAACGTTCTGGCAGACTAATTTTGCAGCAAATTACAATAGCCAACAACTGTATATTTCAAAAGGCCGTGGAGAAAAGTGTGGATGATGAAGACGCCACATTCGAACATTTCAGAGAACTTTTAAAAGATAAATTGCAATGAAAGATGCTATAGTTAAATCGTTTGACTCGTTTGATGTTCGTTCAAAAATTTTAGTTTGTGTCACAAAATGCTTGACAGAAGATGAACTGAGAGAAACTTGGCGCAATTATCGAAATGATTTTGCGATAGAGTTTCAAACAGACGACATAGATGAGTTTGAAAGATGGAATTTCTATTTATTCTATGTTGTTGATAACAAGAATGCAATTGACCGTAGTTTAAAATACGAGATAGAGCATGATACCATTTCGTCACGTAAGATAGTCGTCAGCAAAGATGAACTGCAAGATGAAAATGGAGAAAGCTTGGTGATGAGATATATAAAATATGACATAGGACAAGTCAAGGCTTGTACAGAGCCACCAATGTTTATGTGTGATAAAAATGTAGAAAAATTGATAAAATGAAAATAAAACATGTTTTTATTCAAGCTTTCAGACTGTTTGGAAAGGTTCCTGTGAATTTGACTTCGACATTAGACCCGAATAAGGCTTCTAATTTTGTTGCCATTTATGCGCCTAATGGTTTTGGAAAAACTTCATTTTTTGATGCTATGGAGTTTTGCGTCACCAAATCAATCCAAAGAGTTTCTGTCAATTTCAAGGAAAACTTCAAGGTTGACCAAGAACAAGGAAGCACGACTTTCATTCATAACAAGGATTTCCCAAAATTGCCAATAGATATTGTCATGAACTTTGAAGGGCATGATGATATAAGAACGACATGTAATCCACAAGATGAGTGTTCTATGTTGAAAGGCAATGGGGATAACTTGTATTTCAGAAATGCCGTGTTGAGCCAAGACTGGTTCTCAGAATTTCTTTCTACAAGTAGTGCAGAGCAACGTTTCAAGATATTTACCGATTATTTTGTAGAAACCAAAGATTTATTGGATTATTATCGCCGTTTGTCAACAGCTTCAACTTCTTTTAATCGTATGGTTATCAAGACAAATAAGGAGGTAAAGAGACTGAAAAAAGAAATTGATGGCAAATTGGATGCTGGGGTTATACTACAGATTGAAGATGGAGTAAAGAAATTAGCAGACAATGGCATATCTGTAAGATGGGAAGGAAAACTTGACGCAGAAGCTCTTACTGTGTTAAGGATGGAGAGTGACAATTTAATTGCTGAAATAAAGGCACAAAAAGAGGATATTGTAGACAAGATTGCGAATCTTAATCTCGTAAGCGTGGGGAATGACCAAATCATTAGCATTCAAGAACTCGAAAACTTCGAGAAAGCGATAGATGAGAAGAAGAAACAATCAACTGAGTGTGAAAACTGGTTACAGAGACTGAATGTTTATTTGAAAGCTGAAAGCCAAGTAGAGGAAGGACGTAAATCCTTACTCCTCTGTCAGAAAGAAAAGGATAGACTTGTATATTTGACAGATAACTATGAACCATTCAATAAAATCCATCAAGGTGTCGTTCAACTTTCAAGAGACAAGGAGCTACTATTGAAGAAAATAGCCAACAACCATATCCTGTTGGATGACAAGTATAAACGTAAGAAACAACAAGACGGCATTTTGTCAGACTACCAGAAAGAAAGAGATTCCATTCAGAATAAAATTTTAAAATTACATGACAGATATGTTGAACTGGCTTCTTTGCTCAAAATGAAAGTAGAGACAGAGATGTCGTTGGCATCAAAAGAAAATTCTTTGCAGAAAACGATAAACCAGCATGATGCTCTTGTCAACCAAAAAGAATCCTTGTGTCGTCTAAGAATATCTATTGAAGAAGAGACTATTGATTGTACAATAGGGATATATGTTGATGAAGTAAAGTTTATCAAGGAACTAAATGAAAAAATTCATTCAAAGGAAGAGCAATTATTGTTGATAGAAAAGCGAATCAGCGAGAAAGGAGCTTTGGAGAATGAACTACAGCAATTGATAATCTCTTCCCACAAAGTATTGGAGCATTTAAAAGGAAGCAAATGCCCTCTTTGCGGTACAGACTTTGAAACACAGGAAAAACTTCTGAAGAATATTTCGGAAAATACTGTTATATCAACAGCTTTAGAGGAAGACCTGCAGGAGAAGAATGTATTGGCTGATAAAATCAATCAGCACAAAAATTCAATGTCTGAAAAACGAAAAGAATTGTTTGACAAGATTGATAAGGAGATTTCTGAAATCATAGAGAAGTTAAAGACCGTTGATACTTTAGTCAAACAGTTAAGTGATGAAAAAGAACAGTTGAAATCTACATTGAACAACATTGTTTCTAAACTTGCGCAAGATTATGGCGACATAAAAGGAACCATAGAGGAAGACAAGCAAAAAGAACTGAAAGGTTTAGTAAAAGCGACAGAAACAAATATAACGGCAACGCAACAGATTTTAAGCGGACTAGAAAAGGAGATAAACCAATGTCTTGCAGATATAACAAGTCATGAGGATAAGATAAAAGATATAGATGAAAAATCTATAGCATTATCAGAGGATGATTTTTATGTGGAATACACTTCGAGATTAGGTGATGAAAAACTCTCAGAAGAATGTCTTGATAGTTGGAAGAATAGACTTGCATCAATAGACGAAGAGATTGTACAGATTGGTCAACAGCAAAAATCAAGTCAATGCAAACTTGATGAGTTGATAAAATCTGGCTTCAGGAAAGAGAACGCTCCTTCTATGAAGGATAAGAGAAACGTTTTAGCAGAAGAACTTTCAGAAAAATTGAATGTTTGGAACAATACTCTTTCCTTCTTAATGACTGTTTGTATGATACCGATTGAAGGCAGAGCAAAATCAAACGAAATTAAAGTGGCGTATGAGAGTGTGTTGGAAGCAACACGAAAGAATCAAGAAAAGGTTGATACGAAACTAACTCTGCTGAACAAGTATGAAGTCTTACTTACACTTGGAGAGAAATATAGCACAAATGAAGTAAGAAAGGCAGAGTTACGTAATAAAGAAGAACAACTGAAAGAAGAAACACAAAAAAGAGATTTAATCAATTATGAGAGAGCAAGACTTCAAAAATACCTCGAAGACTTTGTGAAAGGATTCTTCCAGTTGGACATCATCAATAAGTTGTATAACACGATAGACCCTCATCCGGAATACAAGCAAATAGATTTCAAGTGTGACTTTAAAAATAAAGATCCAAGACTTAATGTTGTCATGTATTCTGTAAAAGATGGACATGACACGATTGTCCCGAATCTTTATTTTAGTACAGCCCAAATCAATATCTTGTCTTTTTGTATCTTCTTGGCAAAGGCATTATATGCCAAAACTGATAAGAATGAGGATTTAGGCTGCATATTTATAGATGATCCAATTCAAGCGTTAGATGATATTAATATTTTGTCAATGATAGATTTGCTACGCAATGTAGCCTATTCTCTTGACAAACAAATCATCTTGACCACTCATGATAGAAACTTCTTTGAACTGTTGAAGAAGAAAGTTCCGGCAGAACTATTTGGGTCAAGATTTTTAGAACTTAAACAAAGAGGAGTTTTTAGTGAGGGATAATCGCATGAATTTTCGATTAAAACAAGTTGTTACAATCGTGAAAAGTCAATTGAGAAAATGGATAGACGGCAAGTATGCTCGCTGGAAGTAGTCTCATATTTCTACTTTTTTCAAATGCTGAAAGGTGGTAGATGTTGTCTATTGCATATTTGAATAATGATATGATTTTTGATTTCTTAATATATTGTCTGGGGAAAAAGGAGAATATGAGTAGGGCGATTGCTGGTATGAACTGGCAGCAGCTATATTCCTTTGCTTCTAAGCAGGCTCTGCTGGGGCTTTGCTTTGAGGGTATTGAGAGATTGGGGGAGGAGTATCCTGAGGAGTTGAAGCGGAATCCGATAGGGAGGGAACTGCTGATGACTTGGATGGGTAAGGCGCAACAGATTCGCAGGCAGAACATGAAGGTGAATGCTGTGGCAGGTAAGCTCTTCGCTATGCTGAGAGAGGATGGGATGAGGTGCTGTGTTTTGAAAGGACAAGGGAATGCCTTGATGTATCCGAATCCTTATTCACGTACTCCTGGAGATATTGATGTTTGGGTGAATGCAAGCAGGGAAGAGATAACAGAATATGCTAAGCGTCATCTTAAACTAAAGGATGATATAAGGTTTCATCATCTTGAAACAACAATGGATGGTGTGCCTGTAGAACTGCATTTCTTTCCTTGCTCTATGAATAATCCTCTTTATCATGCCAGGTTGCAGAAGTGGTTCAAGCGGAATGCGGATTTGCAATGCTCAAATGTTGTTAGCCTTCCAGACGGTATTGGAGAAATCGCTATACCAACGACGGCATTTAATGTGGTTTATCAGCTGACGCATCTGTATCACCATTTCTTTGATGAAGGGATTGGAATGAGGCAAATCATTGACTATTTTCTTGTAGTCAATGATTTCTCAAAAAATGTATTTTTGGATACTGATTTTTCGAATCACCCCGTCAATTTTTCGAATCACCCCGTCCCTCTTTCCAAAGAGGGCTCCACTTTCTCCCCAAGCCCCTCTTCCTCAGGAAGCGGGGATGTAACCGCACCTTCTCGGTGCTCAGAACCGCTACGCTCTAAGGATGGCGGGGCATCAAAGCCCTCGCCAAATTGTGCGGGATGGGACCGCCTTTCTATAGAGGGAGATAATTCTGCTGATTCTACTACTGCTGTTACTTCTTCTGCCTCTACTGCTTTAGATGTGGTGCAGAGAGAACTGAAGTATTTGGGATTGTGGAAGTTCGCAGGGGCGGTGATGTATGTTCTGAAGAAGGTGCTTGGATTGGCTGAGGATAAGATGATTGTGCCAGTGGATGAGAAGCGTGGAAAGTTGCTGTTGGCAGAGATTCTGGATGGTGGTAACTTCGGTAGGCACTTTACGAAGTATGCTGGGTTTACGCATCAGAGTATGGGGAAGAAGTATTTTCTGAAGATTTGGAGAAATATGCACTTCGTTCGATATTATCCTGCAGAGGCGCTTTGTGAACCATTGTTCCGTACTTGGCACTTCTTCTGGAGGCTAAAATATAAAAAATAAAATAATCAAATAATTAATTGAAATAACTCTGTTTATGTTTATCGAGATGCAGATAGGTAATCAGCTAGATGAGGATGACTATCTGCACTTCGATTATCAATGATAATCATAATGAAGAAAAAAGTTTTTGTAAGCGGTTGCTATGACCTGCTGCATTCTGGTCATGTGGAGTTTTTCCAGCAGGCATCACAGTATGGTGATGGATCCGGAGATGCTCGCCCGACTGGTATTCTGCTTCGAGAACAATCCGGAGCGTCATGATGGTATCATCTCGGGTGCCCAGGATTCTATCG